>ERZ887849.815-NODE-815-length-31758-cov-97.417563_pt1 | contig 31758 bp, 34 predicted proteins | sample MGYA00521267_ERZ887849 | MGnify/ENA primary metagenome ERZ887849 (study PRJEB32303, sample SAMEA104408601) | aquatic metagenome | biome: Brackish water; feature: Pelagic; material: water | place: Baltic Sea | collected 2014-06-06T16:11:00 | depth 2,863 m ... | reverse complement strand
CTGGCTCGAAGCTGCCTGAAGCTCCAAGGGCTTGGCCGTTATTGCCAGTGCCGCACCCAAACAGGGCAGGGGGCTGCAGGTTGGAACAGTTGTTGTCACTGAAACCATTGGCCTTTGGCCAATCGCTGCCTGCCCCCAGGCGCAAATAGAAGCCTGGAGCCAGCGGTGGGTTGGCGAGGTTTACATCAATATCAGCCATTCCAGGCACTCGGATCGGGCAGAGCTTGCCAGGCGTCAATTTCCAAGGCGTAGGCCGCATGACGCTGGATCGCGTCATCCATGAACAGGGCTGCCCGGATCGGAGTGTCTGGGCCCGTGAAGGAATGCATGGCTATGCCGGCAGTGATGGTTCGTAGAGCTGCCAATTGCAGGTCGTATCGCGCCTCCTCAAGCGAGTAGTCGCAAACTCCAAGCTTGAGAAGTTCTTGGTGCCAGGCCTGCAGCAGGTCTTCATGACGTCCAAGCCGCTGGGACTGGGGGGTGCTGCCGCCAATTAAAAAGGCAATATCAATAGCGGCTGAACTACGGCTGGCCCAGGACCAATCAATTATCACCGACTCCGGATCTTCCAACGTATGGCCGAATAGCAAATTGTCGGCGCGCAGATCACCATGGACGAGGGTCCAAGGTCTGTCGTTGAGAGCTTGATCAATGCCAGAGCTTTGCTCTAGTACCGCGCGATATAAGCGGCAAACATCCGTGCCGAAGCGCACGCCGTAGGTGGCAAAGAAATCATCAACGATTTCGGCTTTGGGGTCTGCAAACCAGAAGCCATGGTTTGGCAACCAGCTGTGCTGGTTCAAGGAAGGATCAAGCCAGAATTCGGCGTGGATAGCTGCCATGCGTTGAATCGTGGCCAACGTTTCCTGGTAGCTGAGGCCGATTACTTGATCACCTGAACGTAGGTGGGTCAGATCCTCGATCAGCAACCAAAAAGGTTCAGAGGAATTAGTTGCAAAGAGTGAGGGTTTGTGATTTTCTATTCTTGGAGTGCAGTGAGTGTAAACACCCACCTCACGACCAAAGGCATTATTCAGCCGGCTGAACTCATTGAAGTCCTTATTGGAGGTTTCACTTTTGAGAATTACGCTTGTTGGCCCTTGTTCCGGTGGATCACAGCTCAGCTCTAGGCGCCAAGTGGTCGATTGAAAACCCCTGCCTTCCCCCAGCAGCTTCGCCTCCAGGCTTTTGACATTGGTGCCGAGAGCCTCGCTGATCCACTGCGGTTCGGGCTGCTTTACCAGCATTTCTGTGGGATCAATGGCCGCCATACCAAGAAGTCCAATTGAGTGCTTTGGTATGGAACTTTAGTTGGCTTAGGTCCGCTTCCCGTCAGTCCCGGCCGACGATTCATGGCCTGCATATCGCTCATCTCCAGAAGCTTCGAACACGGGTTGGTTGACGGATGGGACCAGCGCGGCCAAGTTGGAACTCACTTCAGAACGGCCCTATGTACGCCACCCTGCGCGAATACGAGGGAATTAAGGATCCAGCTCAGGCCACCCAGCCCTTGCTTGATGGGCTACTAGCTGAAATGCAAGCACTGCCAGGTTTTATTTCTTACTACTTCGTGGATGTGGGTGAGGCCGGTGACCGGATGATCTCCCTCAGCGTGTTTGAGAGCAGTGAGGCTGCTGAGGAGTCGAATCGCGTGGCAGCCGGCTGGGTGGCTCGCTGGCTCGCGGAGCACCCTCAAACTGCACCCACGGCGAGTCGCGTGGATGCCGGTCCTGTGGTGGCTAGTGCCACTGCTTAATCAGCCGGCCAGCAGGGGCGAGAAGCGCTCCTTCTCTGGAATCTCCGTGAATTCGGCCACGATTGCGCGGAACTCTTCGCCATCGAGGCTCTCTTTTTCGATCAGTAGCTCCACCACTTGATCCATGCAGGCGCGGTGCTCTGCCACCAACTTGACCGTGTCTGCGTAGCAGCTGTGCACCATCTGGCGCACGGCGTCATCGATCTTGCTGGCAAGGCGATCGGAGCCATCGCTGCGGGTCATCAGGTCGCGGCCTAGGAAAACCTCCTGGTTGCCAGCTTCAAAGGAGACCTGGCCTAGATCGCTCATGCCAAACCGGGTGACCATTTGGCGGGCAATCGAAGCGACCTGCTGGATGTCACCACCGGCACCGGTTGTGACTTCTGAATGGCCGAAGACCACATCCTCTGCAGCCCGGCCGCCGAGGGCTCCCATGATGCGAGCACGCAGCTGGGCACGGCTCACCAGCATCTGCTCCTCATCTGGAGAGAACCAAGTGAGACCTTGGGCCTGACCCCGTGGGATCAGGGTGACCTTCTGAACAGGGTCATGGGCTTGCACCAGGGTGCCCACCAGGGCATGGCCAACCTCGTGATAAGCGATCAGTCGCTTGCTGCGGCCATCGGTGAGGGGTTTGCCCTCCATGCCAGCGATGATCCTGTCGACGGCATCATCAATTTCGGCAAGTGAGGTTGCGTCCTTGCGACGCCGGGCCGTGAGGATTGCCGCTTCGTTGAGTAGGTTGGCGAGATCGGCGCCGGAGAAGCCTGGGGTACGGCGAGCAATAACTTCGAGGCTCACATCGTCTGCCAGCTTTTTATCGCGGCTGTGAACCTTTAGCACAGACAGCCTTCCTTTGATGTCTGGCACATCTACTTGAACTTGGCGATCGAAGCGACCCGGGCGCAGCAGGGCTGAATCAAGCACATCGGCTCTGTTGGTTGCGGCAATGATGATGATGCCGCTATTGCCTTCAAAGCCGTCCATCTCGGTGAGCAGCTGGTTGAGGGTTTGCTCCCTCTCGTCGTTACCGCCGCCGACACCGGCACCACGCTGGCGTCCCACCGCATCGATTTCGTCGATGAAAATCAAGCAAGGGCTGTTTTCCTTAGCTCGCTTGAACAGGTCGCGAACCCGGCTGGCACCCACGCCAACAAACATTTCAACGAATTCTGATCCTGAAAGCGAGAAGAAGGGAACTCCCGCTTCGCCAGCAATTGCCTTGGCTAGCAGGGTTTTGCCTGTACCTGGAGGTCCTACCAGCAGCACCCCTTTGGGGATCTTGGCGCCAACGGAGGTGAAGCGCTCAGGGGTTTTTAGGAAGGTGACAACTTCCTGGAGGTCCTGTTTGGCCTCCTCAACACCAGCCACGTCGTCAAATTTGACGCCAGTTTCAGCTTCCATAGCAAAGCGGGCTTTGGTCTTGCCGAATTGCATCGCCTGACCGGGACCTCCGGGCATGCCGCTGCCGCGGCGTGACAGGAAGATCAGCGAGCCAATCAGCAGCAATGGGAAGAGCAGATTGCCGAGCAAGCCAAGCGCTGGTGGAGCGGTTTTGGGTGGATGAATATCGAAGCTGATGCCCTGTTCCTTGAGTTTGTTGACCAGCTCTGGAGCAACACCTGGCAGGTCTACGCGTAGACGCTGGACCCGATTGTCGAGGTCTGGATCCACGGCCTCAATAACCGCACTGCGGCCGCCGTCGAAGATGTCGACCGCCGTTACTCGGCCCGCATCGACGTAATCGAGGAAGCGGCCGTAGCTCATGCGGGCTACTGCCGCATTGCGGGGAGCAACCGTTGCGCCTTCTGGTTTGAAACGGGCCGTGCCGCCGTTACCAAGCAGCTGCCATCCGAGGAATGCGACCACTGCGAGGGGCAGTAGCCAGAGGGCAATCAGACGCCAGCGCTGGTTCATAACTGAGACACTTTGTTGACAAGTGTAACGGCGCCGGGGCCCCTTTCTGAGCCCAGCTTCAGCTGGCCGTTGCCCAGGGCAGCTCGCCATCCAGCAGACCGGGGGCGTAGTTGCGGGAACTGGCCAGCGCTTCGAGCTGGGCCGGTTGGGCTGGTTGAGCTGGTTGGGACGGTGCCTCGTTGAGCAGATCGCCGGCGTTAACGGTCTCCACCAATTCGGGCCCACCGAGGCCGTGGGTCCAGATCTTCACGACACTGCTCGGTGGGCACTGGAAGCTGAGCAGCTCGAAGGGAAACACCACCCGTTCGAGGAAGAACTGCTCGGCACCTATGCAGCGCAGGATCACCATCCGATCGCTGGTATTGCGGTAACTGCACGCCATGTGGGCCAAGACTGAATCCCGGTTTGTCCACCTATAAAGCCATTGGCTTGAGTGTGGGTTTAGTGACGAACGCCACTGTTTTTGGTTTTTAATGATTTTTTCTGGTTTTGCCCCGTCGCGCTGCCGGCTCTCCAGAGCGTTTCAAAGGCTGCGCAAGGCAACGATTGGATCAAGGCGCGCAGCCCGGCGGGCGGGCACCACGCCGAAGAAAAGGCCAATCGAACCGGATAGCCCCACCGTGACCAGAACCGTGGCCGCACCAATCGATGCCGGAAGGGGGGTCAGAGCGCCGACCACAGCCACCGTGCCAATGCCCACGGCGCTGCCGATGACACCGCCGAGGCTGGCGAGCACCAGCGACTCCACCAGAAACTGCAGCAACACATCGCCACTGCGGGCCCCAAGAGCTTTGCGCAGGCCGATTTCCTCTGTGCGCTCACTCACCGACACCAACATGATGTTCATGATGCCAATGCCGCCCACTAGCAGCGAGACGGCACCAATGGCAGCCAGCATCAGGGTGAGGCCACCAGTGATCGTGCTCACAATCGTGAGGGCATCCTTCTGGGAGCGCACGGCAAAATCATCTTCCCGCAGGATCCGGTGCCGCTGGCGCAGCAGGTTGGTGATTTGAAAGCTCGCGGCCCCCGTGCTCTGCTCGTCGAGGGCTTCGACGCTGATGAAATTAAGGCTGATCCCGTAGGTGGGATCGCGTCCCGAAAGCTTGCTCACCATGGTGCTGAGGGGCACGTAGGCGTTCTCGTCTTGGTTTTGACCAAACACGGCTCCCTTGGGTTCAAGAACGCCGATCACTTCGAATAGCTGGTTGCGAATACGCAGCTGGCGCCCCACTGGCGCCTTGCCTGGAAACATCTTGGTGCCCAGGTCGGGCCCCACCACGGTGACATTGCGAGCGCCGTTGAGATCGCTGGCGGTGAAGAAGCGCCCCTGGGCAATCTCAAATTGACGAACCGGCAGAAACTCCGGTGTAACCCCTGAAATAGAGGTGCTGCTGCTCAGACCGCCCGCTTGAACCACCTCGCTCAGGGTGATCTGGGGAGCTACCCGCTTGACGCTGGGAACCTGCTCGCCGATGGCAAGCGCATCTTCGAGCACGAGGTTTTTTGGGAAGTCAATGCCCTGCCGCCGGGTGTCGTTGTTGCCAGGCACTACAAACAGCACGTTGGCGCCGAGATTGCTTAGCTGCCCTTCGGCCAGGTTCTGGGCGCCTCGCCCCACCCCCACCAAGGTGATCACGGAGGCATTGCCGATGACGATGCCAAGCATGGTCAGCAAACTGCGCAGCCGATTGGAGCGCAGAGTGCTCAGGGCCATGCCCACGGTTTCCCCCATAGGGAGCTTGGTTGGCATGGCTGCGGTGCCGGCGGCTGGCCTTAAACGATGGCGGATCTGTCGTCGGCGTCGTGGCTGCGGGCGCCGCGATGCACCTCGCCGCGCTGCAGGTCCATGGTCACGATCTCCCCCTGCCGCAGGTTGGCGATCGCGTTAGAGACACCAACAATTGTTGGTACGCCAGTGCGCTGCGCTATCAAGGCGGCATGGCTGTCGAGACCGCCGGCTTCTGTAATTACCCCTTTTGCCTTGCGAATCGCCTCGACGTAATCGGCGCCAGTTTCGTGCACCACCAGGATTTCGCCCGATTGGATTGCCGCCGCCGCCTCTGGACTGTCGACCAGACGCACCCGACCGCTTACCGATCCAGTGCCTACGCCGGTGCCCTTAGAGAGCACGGCAGAGACGATGCCCACCTTGATGAAGTCGGTGGAGCCGCTGATGCCCGAAAGGGTGCCGGCGGTTTGAACGACTAGGTCGCCATCGCGAAGAAAGCCCAGCTCGCGAGCCTTGCCCATGGCCAGGCTGAAGGTGCTGGTGGAGGAGACCTGCTCTTCCACTACCAAGGGGTTGACGCCCCAGCAAAGCTGCAGCTGGCGGGCCACATTCACTTCGCTGGTGATCGCCAAAATTGGGGTGCTGGGGCGGAACTTGCTGACATTGCGAGCCGTAGAGCCCCCCTTGGTGAGCGGCAAAATTGCGGCCGCATTCAGCTGGCGCGCAATGCTGCTCACCGCCTGGCAGATGGCATTGGGGATGGTGGTTGCCATGTGGCTATCGAGCACCCGCTGGGGGTAATCCCGCTCGATGCGCCGAGCGATTATGGCCATGGTGGCCACCGCTTCTACGGGGAAATCGCCCACAGCGCTCTCATTGGAGAGCATCACGGCATCGGTGCCGTCAAGGATGGCGTTGGCTACGTCGCTCACCTCGGCCCTGGTGGGCCTGGGGCAGCTCACCATCGAATCGAGCATCTGGGTGGCAGTGATCACCGGGATGCCGAGACTGTTGGCCTTGCGAATTAGCTCCTTCTGCAACAGGGGAACTTCTTCGGCGGGCATCTCGACGCCAAGGTCGCCCCGAGCCACCATCACCCCGTCGCAGAGGGGCAGGATGTCATCGATCTGATCGATGGCCTCAAACTTTTCGATCTTGGCCACCACGGGGGTGTTGTGGCCGTGGCTGCGGATCAGCTCGCGGATCTCGCGCATGTCCGAGGGGTTGCGCACAAAGCTGAGGGCGACCCAATCAACCCCCTGCTTCAGCCCAAAGGCCAGATCAATGCGGTCTTTCTCGGTGAGGGCACGGATAGAGAGCTGCACATCAGGGAAATTGACCCCCTTGTTGTTAGAGAGCACTCCACCAACAGTGACGCTGCAGAACAGGGTCTGCTCGGGCTTGTCGACGCTGTCGACCACCATCTCCACCCGGCCGTCATCCAGCAGGATGCGACTGCCTGGCACCACCTCATCGGCCAAGCCTGCGTAGGTGACGGTGGCAATCTTCTGATTGCAGGCCACATCCCTAGATGTGAGGGTGAACGGATCGCCCTTGGCCAGGGTGATCGGCCCATCGGCAAACCGGCCCAAGCGAATTTTGGGACCCTGCAGGTCTTGAAGGATGCCGAGCTCAATGCCCAGCTCCGTTGACACCTGGCGAATCGTGGCGATGCGAGCCGCATGCTCGCTGTGGTCGCCGTGGGAAAAATTGAGCCGGAAAGTAGTGGCGCCGGCGGCCACCAACTCCCGCAGCCGTTCGGCGGATTCCGTGGCAGGCCCGATCGTGGCCACGATCTTGGTGCGACGCATGAGATCGGGCTGGGGCATTTAAACGCCAACAGACGACTGGAAACTACCATCCAGGCCTGCAATGGGCAGCCTTAGGTGGATTTTCAGTTGTACCAGGAGCGTTGCCGCGCCACGGCCCTCTACCCCGATGCCGGCGCCAACCCCATCTATCCCACCCTGGGGCTGTGCGGTGAGGCTGGCGAGGTGGCCGACAAGGTCAAAAAGGTGCTGCGCGACCGGCAGGGCAACTTCTCGCCTGAAGTGATTGCAGACCTGAAGCTCGAGCTTGGTGATGTGCTCTGGTACGTGGCCCAGCTCGCGACCGAACTTGGCCTGGAGCTAGAGCAAATTGCCCAGACCAATATCGACAAACTGGCCAGCCGCGCCGCCCGTAACGTGATTGGAGGCAGTGGTGACAGGCGGTGAGCAAGCAAGGTATTGGGCTTGGGCTACGGCATGCGCTAGCCAAGTGGCTGGGGCGGCTGCTCGGCCTCCTAGTCATTGGTGCGCTGCTGCTGCCAGCTCCTGCCTGGGCAGCGGATCTGCAGGTATCTGAGCTGAGCATTGAACCCTGCCCCGCCGAGGACATCGGCGCCCAGCCGGAATTGCGGCGTCCTGCTGGCGCCAGCTGCTACGCCCTGCGCGGCAGCGTGGTCAATCCAACCCGCAAGCCCGTTGTCGATACCGACGTCTTTGCCCTGATCGTTGATTCAAGTGGCGAGCCGGTGCTGCAAAACCGCACCCGGGTGGGTTCGATCGGTGATGTGCCCCCTGGCACCTCTGCCTTTGCCCTGCGCCTATCGGTGCCGGCTGGCACCCCTGGACCGCTCAGCTTCCGCAATGTCAAGGCAAGGGGTTTCAGTGCTCCGGTGCGCAGCCGCGCTGGCGTCGATGACGAGTTGCTGCCCCTTGAACAGGCGTTAGCTGATCAGTAACCAGCTCCCAGCACCGAAACGCTGGCGCCTTCGAGCAGGCTCTGCACCAGTTGCAAGGCAATGAAGGCCACGATCGCCGAAAGGTCGAGGCCGCCTAGGGGCGGAATCAGGCCGCGGAAGGCGTTGAGGTAGGGATCGGTGATCGAGCTCACCGTCGAGAGCACCGGATTGCCCCAGTCGAGATTGGGAAACCAGCTCAGCAACACCCGCACCAGCAACACCAGGGTGTAGATGCTGAGGGTCTGGGCCAGAACCTGCAGCAGGAAACTCAGGGCGTCCATGGAATTTTGTTAGTGGCTTAACTCTAGGCAGCTTGCTTCCACAGGTCAGCCTCAGCCTTGATGGCAAAGGTGCGGTGGAACTTCTCGCTGAGGGTGAGCCAGTAGGAGCGGCCCTCGCTTTGGCGCTTGCGCTCGATGAAATTTTGGGCCAGTAGCTCCTTGATGTGGTCGTAGGCGCCGGAGCCGCGCAACTCGACTAGATCCGATTGCAAGATCCGCTTTTTGAGCGCAATCGTGGCCAGGGTGCGCAGGGCGGCCGTGGATAGGTCCACGGGCAGGAGGTTCTGAACCAGGTCGGCCAGCCCATCGCGCAGCTGCAGGCTGTAGCGGTTGCCCTCCTGGCGCACTTCCAGGGCCGTATCCCGGTGGGCGTAATCGGTGATCAAGGTGATCAAGCCAAGCTCCGCCTCCTCTCGGCTAACCGCAGCGATCTCAGCCAGCTCTGCCAGGCTGAGGGGCCGGCCTTTCAAGTAGAGGATCGCCTCCATCCGGGCGGGCAGGGATAGGCCCTGAATCAGCCCCGTGCTTTGCATGACCGCAGGTTACCGCAGCTTTTTTGGCTCATGCCAGGGCTGGCAGGGGCGCTGAGCTGGGCCCCAAAAACAGCTTGTAGGCGGGGTTGGCCGATTCGTCCCAGTGCTGATAGCCCAGGCCATCGAGAAACTCCTGCCAGGCGGGTCTGTCAGCGCGAGGCACCTGCACCCCCACCACGATCCGCCCCACGTCGGCGCCGTGGTTGCGGTAGTGAAAGATGCTGATGTTCCAGTTGGCGTGTAGGGCGTTTACGAACGCCATCAGGGCGCCTGGTTTTTCGGGAAACTCGAAGCGATAGAGCAGCTCTTCGCCCTGCTCAAGAGCCGGCCCGGCGCTGGCGGGCAGGCGGCCGCCCACCATGTGGCGCAGGTGCAGCTTGGCCAGCTCGTTGTTGGAGAGGTCGAGACAGGGGAAGCCGGCGTTTTGCACGTCGTTGATCAGTTGCTGCTCGTCGGCCGTGCCACTGGTCTGCACCCCCACAAAAATGTGAGCAACCCTGGGATCGGCCAGCCGGTAGCTGAACTCGCTGAGGCTGCGCTGGCCCAGCACGCCGCAGAAGCGCCGCAGGCTGCCGGTCTGCTCGGGGATCTCCACCGCCAGCATCGCTTCGCGGTCTTCGCCGATCTCAGTGCGCTCGGCCACGAAGCGCAGCCGGTCGAAGTTCATGTTGGCGCCGCAGGCCACCGCCACCAAGGTTTGGCCGTGTAAGCCCTGTTGCACCACATCGCGCTTCATGCCGGCTATGGCCAGGGCTCCGGCTGGCTCCAGGATCGAGCGGGTGTCTTCGAACACGTCCTTGATGGCTGCGCAGATGGCGTCGGTGTCGACTGTCACCATGCGATCCACCGTTTGCTGCGCCAATTCAAAAGTGAGCTCACCGACGCGGCGCACCGCCACGCCATCGGCGAAAAGGCCCACTTGCTCAAGCTGCACCCGCTCCCCGGCGGCTAGGGAGCGGGTCATGGCATCAGCGTCCACCGGCTCAACGCCAACGATCTGCACCTGGGGCCACAGGGTTTTGACGTAGGCGCCGATGCCGGCGATTAAGCCGCCACCACCTACGGCCACGTAAATAACGTCAGGCGGCGAGGAGCACTGGCGCAGGATCTCCAACCCGATCGTGCCTTGACCGGCGATCACATCGGGATCGTCAAAGGGATGGATGAAGCTGAGCCCCCGCTCAAGGCCCAGGCGCGTGGCTTCCGTGCAGGCGGCGTCGTAGTTGTCGCCGTGCAGCACCACCTCAGCGCCCCGGGCTGCCACCGCTTTCACCTTCATCTCCGGTGTGGTGACAGGCATCACAATCACGGCCCTGCAGCCCAACTTCTGGGCGGCTAGCGCCACTCCCTGGGCATGGTTGCCGGCGCTGGCGGCGATCACGCCCCGCTCCAGCTCGGCAGGCGAGAGGCCCGCCATTTTGTTGTAGGCGCCGCGCAGCTTGAAGCTGAACACGGGCTGCAGATCCTCACGCTTCAGCAGCACCCGGTTGTGCAGGCGCGCCGAGAGATTCGGCGCCGGATCAAGTGGCGACTCAATGGCCACGTCGTAGACCCGCGCCCGCAGGATCCGTTGCAGATAGCTCTCAGGGGCCTCTCTCATCGCACCAGTGTCGCAATTCGCACCCCTGGGCGGTAGCCAAGGCCTAGATTGCATCCCACCTCCAGGGTTGTGCATGCATCTCAGCGAGCTGAGTCACCCGAATCAGCTGCACGGCCTGAGCACGGCAGAGCTTGAAGCCATTGCCCGCCAGATTCGTGAGCGCCATCTGGAGGTGGTGAGCACTATCGGCGGTCACTTGGGTCCCGGGCTGGGAGTGGTGGAGCTCACCCTCGCCCTCTATCAAACCCTCGATCTCGACCACGACAAAGTGGTGTGGGACGTGGGTCACCAGGCCTACCCCCACAAATTGATAACCGGCCGCTACAAGGATTTCGACAGCCTGCGCCAGAAGAACGGGGTAGCCGGCTACCTCAAGCGCAGCGAGAGCCGCTTTGACCATTTCGGTGCCGGCCACGCCAGCACCTCGATTTCGGCGGCCCTAGGCATGGCCCTAGCCCGCGATCGCCGCGGTGAAGACTTCAAATGTGTGGCGGTGATCGGCGATGGCGCCCTCACCGGTGGCATGGCGCTAGAGGCGATCAACCACGCCGGCCACCTGCCGAAAACCAAGCTGGTGGTGGTGCTGAACGACAACGACATGTCGATCAGCCCGCCGGTGGGGGCCCTTTCCACCTACCTCAACCGCATGCGGCTGAGCCCACCCCTGCAATTTCTGCAGGGCAATGCCGAGGAGGCGATCAAGCACCTGCCCTTCCTGCACGGCGAGCTGCCCAACGAGCTCAAGACGCTCAAAGAGAGCATGAAGCGTTTGGCGGTGCCCAAGGTGGGTGCGGTGTTTGAGGAGCTGGGCTTCACCTACATCGGCCCAATCGATGGCCACGACATCGCCGGCATGGTGCGCACCTTTGAGCAGGCCCACCGCACCGAGGGGCCTGTGCTGGTGCATGTGGCCACCACCAAGGGCAAGGGCTACGCCTACGCCGAGGCCGATCAGGTGGGCTACCACGCCCAGAGCGCCTTTGATCTGGCCACTGGCAAGGCCTATCCCTCCAGTAAGCCCAAGCCACCCAGCTACAGCAAGGTATTTGGCCAAACGCTGGTGAAGCTCTGCGAACAGGACCCCACCGTGGTGGGGATTACCGCTGCCATGGCCACCGGCACCGGCCTGGATCTGCTGGAGAAGGCTTTTCCGGCCCAGTATTTCGATGTGGGCATCGCCGAGCAGCACGCCGTGACCATGGCGGCTGGCATGGCCTGCGAAGGCCTCAAGCCGGTGGTAGCGATCTACAGCACCTTTCTGCAGCGCGCCTTCGACCAGCTGATTCACGACGTGGGCATTCAGAACCTGCCCGTCACCTTCGTGCTCGACCGGGCCGGCATCGTGGGTGCCGACGGCCCCACCCACCAGGGCCAATACGACATCAGCTACTTACGCGCTGTCCCCAATTTCACGGTGATGGCTCCCAAGGATGAGGCTGAGCTGCAGCGCATGCTGGTGACCTCGATTCACCACAGCGGCCCCTGCGCCCTGCGCATTCCCCGCGGCGAAGGCGAGGGGGTGCCCCTGGCAGAAGAGGGCTTTGAACCCCTGGAGATCGGTCGGGGCGAGCTGCTCACCGACGGCGACGACCTGCTGATCGTGGCCTACGGCGCCATGGTGGCCCCAGCGATGGCTACGGCCGGACTACTGCAGGAAAAGGGCATTCGCGCGGCCGTGATCAACGCCCGCTTCCTGCGGCCCCTAGATGAGGCCCTGATCCTGCCGCTGGCCCAGCGCATCGGCAAGGTGGTGACCATGGAGGAGGGCGCCCTCGCTGGTGGCTTCGGTGCCGCCGTGGTGGAAACCCTCAGCGACCACGACGTGCTGGTGCCAGTGCTGCGCATTGGCATCCCGGACCAGTTGGTCGACCATGCCAGCCCGGAGCAGAGCAAGCAGAGCCTCGGCCTAACCCCGCCCCAGATGGCGGAGCGGATCATCACCCGTTTTGGTGCTCCCCTTCAGAGCAGCCTTCCTGCTCCGGCTGCGCCTGTTGCTGTCTGAACCGGAGCCCTACGACTGCGAGGTGCTTGTGGTGGGTGCTGGCCCTTCGGGTGCTGAGCTAGCCCGCCTACTTGCCCAGGCTGGGGTTGATGTGCTGCTGGTTGATCGGCTAGAGCAGCTGGGCCAGGCGGCTTTCAGTAGTGCGGCCCTGCCGCTTGAGACCCTGGATCGTTTTGGCATACCCGCTCAGGTGGTGGCGGCGCGCTGGAGTGGCTGGCAGCTGGTGGGGCCAGGCGAGCAGCGGCGGCTGTGGAGCGCAGGCCAACCCCTCGGTGCCGTGCTCGATTTTGGCGCCCTGCGCCAGTGGCTAGCTGGCCAGGCCCAGGGCTGGGGCGCCCGCCTGCAGCTCGGCGTCACGGCCCTTGGCTGGCACCAAGATGGCGCTGGCGTTTGCACCGTGGTGCGCGATGGCGCTGCTGGTCGCCGCCTGCTGCGCAGCCGCTGGCTGGTGGATGCCAGCGGCGAGGGCCGCGCCCTGATTGGCGAGCAGGCATCGCTGGCCGATCCGCTGGTGGCCGGCCTGGGGGTGGAGTGGTTGCTGCAGGTGGATCCCGAGCAGCAGCGGCCCTGGGCAGACCGGCTCAGCTTTTTCCTTGGCAGCGACTGGGTGCGGCAGGGTTACGGCTGGGTATTTCCGATGGCACCGGGCCAGCTCAAGGTGGGGGTGTGCCGCTTGGCCGATCCCAGCCGTGGCCAGCCAGCGCTGGCTCTGGAGCTGGGCGCCCTGCTGCGGCGCTGCGGCCTAGGCCATGCCGAGGTGCTCGATCGCCATGGGGGGCGCATTCGCAGCACGCTGCGGCGCCAGGAACCACACCGGCTGGGCAGGCTGCTCGGCCTAGGTGACGCGGTGAGCACGGCCAACCTTCTGGGTGGTGAGGGCATCCGCCACGCCCTAGCCAGTGCCCGGGTGCTGGCACCGCTGCTGCTGGAGGCCCTGGCCAAGCCGGCTGACTCTGCGGGCCTAGATCGATACCCGAGCCTGTTGAGGCGGGAGCTGGGCTGGCGCTGGAGCCTGAGTGGCCGCCTAGCTAGGCGCACCTGGCTAGGACTGGCTGATGCCAGGGCCGATGCTCGCCTGGAGCGCCTGCTGGCTGGCTTGCAAACCCGGCGGGCGGAGGATCTCTCCGCCCTGTTGTTTGACTATCGCTTTGAGCGCTATGGGCTTAAAGCTCTGCCCTACTTGCTGGGTTGGCGCTGAGCCCTGAGGGTGGAACCCAGGCTCTTAAACCACGCCGCGGGAGGCCAGGCCAAGGATGGCGCCCATGCCGAGGATATGGCCGAGGCTCAAGGTGCCGAGCATGGCGCCGTGGCTGAAGCCGCCAAATAGGCCGGCGCTTGGCAGCTTCAGACCAACGTTTTGATGTTGGATCGTGGCCTTGCCTACGGCGATGGCAATCACGTTGCAGACAATCATCACCAACGCCACTTTGGGTGACCAGCTGATGGTGGCGGGAGCAAGGGCAAGGAGGGGAGCGATCATGGAGCAGGTGCCAACGCCCCATCTTCCGGGCAGCACCGCCCCTGGATCACCCGGCTTAAGACTTGTTCATTGCCTGCTGCCGCAGCCGGGTGCCAGGAGCCAGAGCATCAGGATCGGGGCGGTTGGGCCGTGATCACGGCGCCGATGCCGCTGAAGCCAAGCACCACCAGCAGGTTGGAGATCGTGAGCAGCGATTCAGCTCCCCCATGCAGGGGATCCACATTGGCCAGCAGCTCGCCGTAGCGCAGCTGGGCCACGATGGCGGCGGCAATGGTGACGGCCACAAACACCAGGGTGAATTGGAAACCCCGCAGGGCCAGCTTGGGGAACCCCTCAATCCGCCCAGCCCACCAAAGGAAGGCCAGATAGGGGAGTAGCGACAGCACAAACAAAGGCGTGGGGTCGATGCCGGCAAGCCAGCCGAGGGGACCGCTCATGGCGCCGCCTGCCGCTGCTGACGCAGCAGGTTCCAGGCTGCTAGGGCCAGGGCGGCGTTGCCAATGGTGGTTAGGCCCGCCTGAAACACCACCAGGCCCTGCAGCTTTGGGCTGTTGTCAAATAAATGCCAGGTGCAGGCCGCCATGGCGCTCACCAGGGCTGGCAACATGGCCAGGCTCAACCAACGCCAACCGCCCTCCCGGCGCACCATACCCAGGCGCTGCACAGCCACCATCGCTACCACCCACTCGAGCACCGAGGTGACGTGAATCCACCAGGTGGGTAGGGAGAGGGCATGCATTACCTGATCTTGACAGGGTGAGAAGCTGTGCGTCTGATAACTGGTTTGGGTGCGCGTGATCAGGGCGGCGAAGATGGAACAGTCAGCCCAGCGGCTGTTGCTTTGCGGCTACTACGGCGAGCACAACCTGGGTGACGACGCCCTGCTTGAGGTGTTGCTGGCCCAGTTGCCAACGGGTTATCAGGCCACGGTTACGGCCCACGACGGTGCCCTGGTGCGGCAGCGCTTCGGGGTTGATACGGTGCCGCGCCGCAGCCTGCCCCTGGTGCTCAAGGCGCTGCGGCGCTGCCGGGCCCTGGTGCTTGGTGGCGGCAGCCTGCTGCAGGATTCCACCAGTTTCAAGAGCCTGCTTTATTACGCCGCCCTGATTGGGGCCGCCCGCTTGCAGGGCAAGCCTGTGCTGCTTTGGGGCCAGGGGCTGGGGCCCCTGCAGCGGCGGCGCAGCCAATGGCTGGTGGGCCGCCTGCTGCGCTTGGCAACGGCTGTGAGCTGGCGCGACCCGGAGTCGGCGGCTCTGGCCAGGAGCCTGGGGCGTGAGGGACCGGTGGGCAGCGATCCCGTCTGGGCCCTAGCGCCCCAGCAATGGCGAGGTACGGGAGGCCCCCTGGTGCTTTGCTTACGCCCCACCCGCCAGTTGCAGGGTGCAGCCTGGAGGCCCTATTTGGCTGCTCTAGATCAGTTGGCCGCCAGCCACGATCGGGAGGTGATCTGGCTGCCTTTCCACACCAACCAGGACCGGGGCCTACTGGAGCAGCTGCGCCGCGAGCAGCTGCTGCCGCCAGGGCTGGCAGCCCGCAGTCGGGAGGTGCTGGCTGAACGGCCCCAGGAGGCGATGGCCATATGCAGCGGCGCTGGCTTAGTGGTGGCGATGCGGCTGCATGGCTTGATCCTTGCGGCCCTCTCCGGTGCTCCCTGCGCCGCCCTCAGCTACGACCCCAAGGTGGCCGCAGCTGCCGCCAACCTGGGCTGCCCCTGTCAGAGCCTGGACGCGCCGCCATCGCCAGCAATGCTGGCCAGCTGGGATGGGGCGCTCGACACACCGCCGCCCGCTTCCCGGTTGCTGGAGCTGCGTCAGCAGAGCGAAGTACACCAGCAAGTATTTGCATGTCTGGAGCCACGGGCTGGTTTATGACCTATCGCTGCGTTAGCGCCTGATCAGCTGGCTTGAAATTGCTGCAAGGCGCTGAGCACTTCGGCGCTGTGGCCGCTGGGACGCACTGCCACCCAAGTGGAGCGCAATATGCCTGAGGGGTCGATCAGGAAGGTGTGGCGCTGGGAGAAAGGTGCGATCCAGCTGCCGTAGGCGCGGCTAACCGTGCCAGCCGGATCAGACAGCAAGGGAAAGGCCAGCCCTTCGCTGCTGCAGAAATCGGCGTGGGATTCGGCGTCATCGGCGCTCACCCCCACCACGGCCGCATTGGCGGCACTGAAGTTGGCCAGGTCTTTTTGAAAACCCCGGGCTTCGATGGTGCAGCCGCCGGTGAAATCACGGGGATAGAAGTAGAGCACCAACCATCTGCCCTGGAAGTCGGCCAAATTCAACCGGGTTGGCACTGCTTCACCACCGGCTGCTGGCGCAATGCCGGCTAGGTCGAAGCCAGGGGCGGATTGGTTGAGAGTGGGCAGGGTGCCGCCCAAAGCAAAAGCCTGCCGGCTGAATGCCAACAGGCTTGAAGCACCCGCTGTTGCGGGCAGAAGAGCAGCTAGGCCTTGGAGCAGTGCCCGACGCCGCATCGCTGACTCAGATTTTGGCCAGGTTGACGCCCAGTTCTTTGGCGTAAGCGCCCAGACCCTTCTTCTGGATGGTTTTAAGAGCGCGGGTGGAGACGCGCAACTTGATAAAGCGGTTGCCTTCGGCCCACCACAGACGGCGCTCTTGCAGATTCACCTGCTGGAGCTTCTTGGTGCGCACGTGGGAGTGCGAGACGGCCATGCCGTTGTTGGCGCGCTTGCCGGTGAGCTGGCAGACCCGAGACATGACCGATTTCCGAAACGACTTGCAGGGCAACAGCCCAAGCTCCCACTGTATCAAGCCATCCGTGGGCCTTTCGGCAGGGCACGATGTGGCACCCAGCAAGGATCCTGCGCTGGCGATTGCGCACACGGGCCCCCAGGTGTCGGATGTGACTGGCCAATTCGACCAACTCAGATATCTTTGGGACAGTTGTTGAACTGCGGTGTTCATCACCGTTTCCGGCCAGAAGGGTGGGGTTGCCAAGACTTGCACCAGCATCCACCTCGCCAGTGTCTGGGCGGAACGTGGCCGCTCGGTGTGCGTGGTGGATGCGGACCGCAACCGTTCCGCCCTGGCCTACCGCATCCGCGGTGAATTGCCCTTCCAAGTGGTGCCGGTGGAGGCGGCCGCCAAGGCCACCCGCTTCGCTGACGTTGTCATCACTGATGGCCAGGCCAGCAGCGACGAGGAGGAGCTGCGTCATCTGGCCGACGGATCCGATCTGGTACTACTGCCCACCGCTCCAAAGGCCCGCGCGGTGGAGCTCACCGTGGAGCTCGCCAAGTTGCTGCAGCGGGTGGGGGTGCCCCATGCCGTGCTGCTGGTGAAGGTGGATCTGCGTCAGCAGCGGGCGGCCCACGAAGCCCGCCAGGCGCTCGAAACCTTTGGGCTGCAGGTGCTCAGGGCTGAAATTCCCCTTCTGGCAGCCTTCGACAAGGCCGAAACCCAGGGATTGCCGGTGTTTGCCGCTATCGACGATCGCGGCCGGGCCGATCCCCGCCGCATGGCCGGTTGGTCGGCCTACCAGTCCGTTGCCCAGGAGATTGAATGCCTGATTTCGAAGCCCTCATCCGTCGCCAGCAGGAGCATCAGTCCACTGCCGCTGAGCGCCTGAGCCTGCTCCAGCCCACCACGACTAGCCAGGCAGTGGGAGCCCCGATCGCCTGGTTGGCCTTTGCCGGTGGTTTGGTGGGCTCCTTGCTTGGCACGGTTGGCTACCACTGGGCCCAGGCCCAGGGGTGGCTGCGGTTCTAGAGCCCCCGCTCCATAAGCTTGCCCATCAAATCGGAGCTGCGCTGCTGGAAGCCAGCCAGCTCGTTGGGCTCCAGGCCGCCCACCGCTAGGCGGGCTAATTCATAGACATGGCGGCCAAGATCATCGGCCAGCTGCTGGCTGGGCGAGCTGCCGCCACTGCCACCGGTTGTGATCACCGAACCGGCCGAGAGTTTGAGCAGGCCCTCCACCAGAGGGTGCTTGCGGTTTACCAGCAGCACGTGGTGATCGGGCAGGCCCGGCAGGCGCTGCTCCATCAGGGCGCCCATGTCGTTGATGCGGCGCATCTGCTCCGGCAGCAGGATCAGGGCGGCGGGGGAGTTGTCACCCTTGAGGGCCTGCACCTGGATGGTCACCTTGTCGTTGGCCAGAGCTGCTTTGAATAAATCGCGCAGCTTTTCGGAATTGTCCTTGCCGTCTGCGTCGCTGATCTCGCTTTCTTTCTCCTGCAGCGATTCATCCAGCTCGCTGTCCACCCGCTGGAACTTGAGCTCCTCATGGCGGTATTCCAGCCAGGGGATGAACTGGGTGTCGATGAAGGTGTCGGCCAGCAGCACCTCGGCCCCCTGGCTCTTCCATAAAGCAAGGGCCCCAGCCTGGCCTGCCTCATCGGTGCAGTAGAGGATGCGCTTGTCGTTGGCGGCATCCAGGCGGGTGCGGTAGCCAGCCAGGGTGGTGTAGGCCTTGCCGCCTTCGCCTGGGATGGGGTCAATGCTCTCGCCTTCGCCAGGCTCCTGCTCCGTGGGCGATGCACTAGTGCCAAACAGCACCAGATCGGCCACCTGGTCGGCGAACTTTTCATCCTCCATGGCGCCGATCTTGATGAAGGGGGCCAGCGACTCCCAGCTTTCGGCGTAGCGCTTGGGGTCGTCGCGATGGAGCTCCTTAAGCCTGTCGCCCACCTTCTTGGCCACGAAGCCACCGATCGAGCGCACCCGCCGGTCGGTTTGCAGGGCGGAGCGGCTCACGTTCAAGGGGATGTCGGGCGAATCGATCACGCCGCGCAGGGGCAGCAGGTAGCGGGGCACCACCTCCTTGATCGAATCGCTCACGAACACGTTGTTGCAGTAGAGCTTGATCTCGCCCTTCTCCCAGTCGGCCCGGCCGCTGGATTTGGGGAAAAACAGAATGCCCTGCAGGTTGTATGGGTAGTCGGTGTTGAGGTGCACCCACAGCAGGGGATCTCCCTGGAAGGGATAGAGGTAGCGGTAGAGCTCGATGTAGTCGTTGTCGGTGAGATCCCTGGGGCTCTTGCGCCATAGGGCCTCGCGCTTATTAACGGTTTCGCCTTCCAGCTGCACTTCCACCGGCAGGAAGTCGCAGTAGGTGGTTATTAAGGTGCGGATGCGGGCCGGCTCGATGTATTCGAGCTCCTCCTCCATCAGGTGCAGGATGACGTCGGTGCCTGGCTCGCTGCGCTCGGCCTGCTCCAGGCTGAAGTTGGGGGAGCCATCACAGCTCCAGCGCACCGCCTCCGCGCCAGCACTGGCGGAAAGGCTGACCAGCTCCACCTGCTTAGCCACCATGAAGCTGGAATAGAATCCCAGGCCGAAGTGGCCGATGATCGCGTCGTTTTCCTGCTTGTATTTCTCGAGGAAGTCTTCGGCGCTGGAAAAGGCCACCTGGTTGATGTAGCGCTTCACCTCATCGACATTCATGCCGATGCCGTTGTCGGAGATGGTGAGGGTTTGGGCTTCGCGGTCGATGCGGATCGAAATCTTGGCTTCAGGCCCTTCGCTGCAGTCGCCAGCCATCGCCGCCATGCGCCGCTTGCTGATGGCATCCACGCCATTGCTCACCAGCTCCCGTAGAAAGACCTCATGGCCGCTGTAGACGGCCTTTTTGATGATCGGAAAGATGTTTTCGGTGTGGATCTGAATCTGGCCCTGTTCCAGCACCGTCATGGCAAGCGTTTTTGTCGTTGGGCCAAACCTTACGGAGCTTGGGCCTGCCGGCTCAAGGGCTCTGGGGGAGGGGTCCCCGAACTCAGGCTTGGCTAAGTCTTGGCTTAGCTAAGTGATGAACCGCACAGCCTCCCTCCTCTCTCCTCCCTCCTCCCTCCTGCCCCGCTCAGCCTGCCTGCTGCAGCTCGGGCTTTTCTTCGGCAAGGATGGCCCCCTGCACGGGACACACCTGCAGGCAGATGCCGCAGTCGATGCAGGTGTCAAAGTCGATCCAATAAAAGTTTGTGCCCTTGCTGTTGGCACCTTGGCCGGGGTTGATGCAAGCCACAGGGCAGGCATCCACGCAATCGGCTACGCCCTCGCAGACGTTGGTAACGATCGTGTGAGCCATTGACGAATCCTAAACAGCGATCCAAACGGTACGGCCGCAGCCGCGGGCTTCGCCTAGGGCCTCAGCTTCAGCTTGATTGGCGCAGGCGCCGCTGAGCAGTTCGGCGCAGATGCCCATCTGGTGCAGGGCTTCGAGGTGATCGAGGGCTGCGGCCAGGTCTTGGTGACAGCCATAGGCCACCAGCACCGGCGCAGGGCTCTCTATGGCCGGTGCCACCAGCTCCCGCACCGCTCCCACATCGAAGCCAAAGCCCACTCCCGCAGCCTCGCTCGGCTCTGGGCAAAAGCGACCCACCAGGGCGTCGTAACGACCGCCGCTGGCAATCTCCACCGGCACCTCCTGGCCCTGGCAGACCAGCTTCAGCACCAGGCCGTCATAGAGGGCGAAGTGGGGCTGGAAGCTCGGGTCGAGCTGCAACTGCACCCCCAGGCGCTCTGCGGCCGGGGCCACCGCTGCCAGGGTTTCGCCCAGCTCCGTTAGCAGGGGTATGGGGCCGAGCCATTGCTCCAGTTGATAAAGCACCTTGGCTGGCTCGCCGCGCAGGCGCATCAGGTTGCCCAGTCGCTGCCGATCAGAATCGGGGAGGGCCAGTTGGGCCAGCGCTAGGGGATCGAAGTTGGTGAGGGCGGCGCGGGCCGCGCCCTGCTGCTGCTCGGGCAGCTGGCGCAGCAGGGCGCTGAGCACCCCGTGGTGCCCCACCAGCAGCCGGGGTTGGTGATGGGCCTGCAGTCCAAGAGCTCCGGCGGCGGCAAGCAGCAGCCGCATCAGCTCCACATCGGCGGCGGCGGTTTGGGCCCCAAGCAGCTCCACGCCGCTCTGCAACTGTTCATGCAGACGCTGGGAGCCGCCGTCAGCCGTGGAGCTCCGGAAGGTGCTGCCCATGGCCCAGAGCCGCAGGGGGCGGGGCCGCTCGGCCAGGCGGGTGCTGGCGGCGCGGGCGATCGAGGCGGTCAGCTCCGGCCGCAACCCCAGGGGCTCATCACTTGCCAGCCGCACTAGCTCCCGGCCGTCGATGCCACCACCGGCTTCCAGGGTGTCGAGCCGCTCAAAGCTGGGCGGCGCCACTTCCTGGTAGCCCCAGAGCCGATACACAGCTGCTAGCTGATCGGCGATGCGCCGGTTGCCCTCAACTTCACGGGGGTTGAGATCCCGAACGCCAGCGGCAGGTTGCAGGGCCATTGCGGCGTTGAAGTTGGGAAGGGGTGGGCTGATCCTATGGATCGAATCAGGGGGAGTCGAGTTCGGGGGCGCCATAGCTGGCGCCGGCCAGGGGGCGGCAGGACGCCAGGCCTTCGATCAGGGCTGGTTGCAGGGTTGCTCCAGAGGCCAGGATCCGCCCCGAGTCGATCGCGAATGCCGAGCCGTCATAGGCGCTCACCACACCGCCGGCTTGCTCCACCAGCACCACACCGGCGGCCAGATCCCAGGGCGATAGGCCCCGCTCCCAAATGCCATCGAGCTTGCCGGCGGCCACGAAGGCCAGATCCAGGGCCACCGAGCCGCCGCGGCGCACGCCCTGGCTGCGGTGGGTAAACCAGGCGAATTCGGCGTAGTTGTTGTCGAGTCGGCTGCGGCGGTCGTAGGCAAAGCCGGTGACCAGCAGGGCCTGCTCGAGGCTGGGGCAGCTGCTTACGGCCAACCTGCTGCCATTGCACCAGGAGCCCAGGCCGGGGGCGGCCCAGTAGAGCTGCTCCAGGCCCGGTGCAGCTAGGGCGCCGAGCAGGGGCTGGCCGCGCCAGCACAAGCCCACCGAGGTGCCAAACAGTGGGTAGCTGTGGGCGTAGTTGGTGGTGCCATCGAGGGGGTCGACGCACCACTCCAGCTCGCCGGGCCTGGAGCGGCGTCCGCTCTCCTCAGCTAGAACGCCAATCTCCGGGGTTTCAGCCTCGAGCAGCGCCAGCACCGCTGCTTCAGCGGCATGGTCTGCTTCGGTGACCAGATCGCCGGAGCGTCCCTTCTCTCGCACCTGCTCCAAGCGGCCAAAGTGCTGGCGCAGTTGCTCGCCACCGGCCTCCGCCGCCCGGCGCGCCACCTCCGTCAGCTGTTCGAGCTCGCCGCTGCTCAGGCCCGATTGCTCGTAGGCCGTGGTGCTGGTTGGGTTCATTCCTCCTCCAGGGGCAGGGCGCTGCGCACCTTGCCGCGGCCAAAGTGCCGGCCAAACTGCAGCTCGTAGACCTCGTCCTCGTCCTGGGTCTCCACCTCCATGGGTCCGGTGGCCCGGGCCACGCAAAGCAATCCGTAGCCCCGCCCGCGCAGCTCCCGCGACAGCCCTAAGGCCTCCCGCTGATCGATTTCTCCGCTGATCACGCGCACGGCGCAGGCGGTGCAGCAGCCATTGCGGCAACTAAAAGGCAGGAGATCTCCCTGCTGCTCAAAGCTGCGCAGGATGTATTCCCCTTCGGGAACCTCGTGGCGAATCACCTGGCCGGTTTGACGCCAGTGAACCGTGATCGGATGGGTGCGAGTCATGCTGCTACATTGCCATCTGGTTGCCCCATTTTGCCCCTGGAGAGGTGGCCGAGTGGTCGAAGGCGCAGCACTGGAAATGCTGTATAGGGGCAACTCTATCGAGGGTTCGAATCCCTCCCTCTCCGTTATAAAGCCGGCCTTGCGGCCGGCTTTTTCATGACCTGCCGAGATTGAGTGAATCAATCCCTGGTCTACCAAGTTGCTCAATATTTATCAGCCGAAGCGGCCGCTCACGTAGTCCTGGGTGGCCTGCTGGCCGGGCGCATTGAAGATCCGTTCGGTGTCGTTGAACTCCACCAGGTAGCCCACCTTGCCGGTGCCACCTTCCACGGCTTCGGCATTAAAGAAGGCTGTTTGATCAGCTACTCGCACGGCTTGCTGCATGTTGTGGGTCACGATGATGATCGTGTAGCTGCGCTTCAGCTCATGCATTGTTTCTTCGATCTTCAGTGTGGAGATCGGATCAAGCGCTGAGCAGGGCTCATCCATCAAGATCACCTCAGGTTCGGTGGCGATGGCCCGGGCGATGCAAAGGCGCTGCTGCTGGCCACCAGAGAGGGCAAAACCGCTCTCCCTAAGTTTGTCCTTGCATTCATCCCACACCGCAGCCTTACGCAGGGAGCGCTCCACCAGCTCATCCATATCGCCCTTGAACCCATTGATCCGGGCGCCGAAGGCGATGTTTTCGTAAATTGTTTTGGGGAAGGGATTGGGCTTCTGGAACACCATGCCAATGCGCCTCCGCACCTCCACTGGATCCACCTTGGGGTCGTAGAGATCGTGGCCATCAAACACAACCCTGCCCTTGAGCTTGCAGCCCGGAATCAGATCGTTCATCCGATTGAGGCCGCGCAATACGGTCGATTTACCACAACCAGAAGGGCCAATAAAGGCGGTCACCCGGCCGCGAGGAATGTCCATGAAGACATTCTTCACCGCCTCAAATTTGCCGTAGGAGATGGTGACGTTCTGCAGGGACATGCAGGTGTCTCCTTTGGTGGAGTCGGCCGACTGGCTGGAGTGGAGGCTGCTGGTCATGGCTCTGAAAGGAATGGGGAAAGGGAAGGACTGGAGGTTTGGGCTTCAGACTTTGGCCATTCGGCTGATCCAGCGGGCCAGCAGGTTGGCGGCCAGGATCATCATCACCAGCACAAATGAAGCGGCCCAGGCAAGTTCGTTTTGGGCCTCATAGGGCATGATCGCGAAATTGAAGATCAGCACCGACATGGTGGCGATCGGGTTAAACACGCCCTCAGGCCAGAAGGGTGAGAAAAGTGCCGTGAATATCAAGGGAGCCGTTTCGCCTGCGGCTCGGGCGATCGAAAGCACAATGCCAGTGGCTATAGGAGTGAAGGCCGATGGCAGGGTGATCCGGGTCACGGTCACAAATTTGGATGCCCCAACTCCGTAGGCACCCCAGCGCAGCTCCTGGGGCACCAGCTTGAGCCCCTCATCGGTGGTCTTAATCACCGTGGGTAGCATCAACACCGAAAGGGCGATGCCGCCAGCCATGGCGCTGTAGCTCTGGTCGAAAAATATCCGGGTGGCAACGACAATGCCGTATACGAAAACACCACTAATGATCGACGGCACGCCGGCTAAAACGTCGTTGCCGAAGCTGACAAACTGGGCAAACCAACCGCGACTGGAGTATTCGCTGAGGTAGATGCCCCCGCCCACCCCCACGGGGATGGCAATCAAGGAGGCGATCAGGGTCACCAAGATTGTGCCAAGGATGGCGTTGCCGATACCACCTCCCTCCAGGCCGGGGGGTGGTGGCAGCTCGGTGAACAGGCTGGCGCTGATCAGGCGACCGCCCTGCATTAACACGTGGAACAGGACCAGCACCAGCGGCAACACCGCTATGGCAGCGAATACGCCAGCGAAGCTGGTGAATAGCAGGTTGAGTCGGTTGCGGCGCAGGCCCGGGTCGAAATGCAACGGCCGCCGGTCAAACAGGGCGGTGTTGTCGTAGGTGATCGGAGAGGGGTTAGCCATGGTGATGATCAGTAACGCAGGCTGAGACGACGGACGAGCCATTGAGCCATCACATTCACCGCAAATGTGAGCAGCATCAGGATTAAGGCGGCATACATAAGTGCCGATACCTGGATGCCATCGGCTTCCCCAAACTGGTTGGCAAGCATCGCTGCGATCGTGTTGCCAGGGGCAAGTAGCGATAGATCGAAGTTGAGGGCGTTGCCAACAATCATCGTGACCGCCATGGTTTCCCCCATGGCCCTACCCAGGGCAAGCATCACACCGCCAGTTATGGCCGAAACTGCGGCTGGCAAGATCACGCTGAAAATGGCTCCCCAGCGGGTGGTGCCTACGCCGTAGGCCCCCTGGCGCAGCTCAATCGGCACCTGGTTGAGGGCATCTCGTGAGATGGCCGTGATGATCGGCAGCACCATCACCACCAGGATCAAGATGGCCGGGGCCATGCCAGGACCCTGGGGCACGGTGTTGAAGAAAGGAGTCCAACCCAAAAGGCTGTGCAGCAGATTGAGGGCTGGGCGGATAGCCGGCTCCATCACAAAGATGGCCCAAAGCCCGAGCACCACCGAAGGGATGGCGGCAAGTAGTTCCACCATCAAGCCAATCGCCTCCCGCAGGAAGCTGGGGATCAGGTCTTCGGTGATGAAGATCGCCGTGCCCACACCCAAGGGAATGGCTATTGCCAGCGACAGGATCGAGGTCACCAACGTGCCGTAGATGGCGATGAAGGCCCCGTATTCCTCGTTGACTGGATCCCAGCTGGAGGTAGTGAGGAAGCTGAGTCCAAAGCTGGAGATCGCCTCCCGGGCCCCTTGGAACACGGTGAGAAATATGCCCAGCAGCACGATTGCTACAAAGGAGGCAAGCACCAGCGTTAACTGCCGAAAGCCGAGGTCAATCAGCTTTTCCGAGGGTGGGCGGCGACGCAGGGTGAAGGCGTCAGCAGCAGGATTGCGGTTTGGATTCACTGGGCCTGAGCCCGCTGGGCTGGAGTCCGTCAGCATGGGTAGGGATGGCTTTGCATCGGTCAGCGCTGAGCGGCCGATCCACCCGAAATCTACGAAGCGCTGCACTCCCCGCCGTTTAAGCAGTGATTAACGTCTGGGAGCCCGTTAGTTTTGGACTTCCACAGCGCGGGGCTGAGCCGCCGTTTTCATGGGTCGACGGGGTTCCAGCCGCATGCTTTTACCTAAAGGGGTGCCATGTCCCGCATAGTTGGCATCGACCTAGGCACCACAAACTCAGTGGTGGCGGTACTGGAGGGCGGCCGTCCCCAGGTGATCGCCAGCGCTGAAGGCGGCCGCACCACCCCCTCGGTGGTGGGCTTCAGTCGCGACCAGGAGTTGCTCGTCGGTCAGCTGGCCCGGCGTCAGCTTGTGCTCAACCCACGCAATACCTTCGCCAACCTCAAGCGTTTCGTTGGCCGGCAGTGGGACGAGCTCGAGGAGGACAGTCTTTCGGTGCCCTACAGCGTGCGGGCCAACGACCAGGGCAACGTGCGGGTGGTGTGCCCAGCCACCGAACGGGAATACGCCCCTGAAGAGCTGGTTGCCAGCGTGCTGCGCAAGCTCTGTGATGACGCCGCCACCTACCTCGGCGAGCCCGTGGAAGCGGCGGTGATCACCGTGCCGGCCTACTTCAACGACGCCCAGCGCCAGGCCACCCGCGATGCCGGCCGCCTGGCTGGGATCAGCGTTGAGCGGATCCTCAATGAGCCCACCTCGGCTGCCCTGGCCTACGGCTTCGATCGCAGCACTGTCAAGCGGGTGCTGGTGTTCGACCTGGGCGGCGGCACCTTTGATGTGTCCGTGCTGCGCATCGCCCAAGGGGTGTTCGATGTGAAGGCCACCAGCGGTGACACCCAGCTGGGCGGCAACGACTGGGACCGGCGCATTGTTGATTGGCTGGCCGATGCCTTCCTGACGGAGCACAGCATTGATCTGCGCCGGGACCGCCAGGCCTTGCAGCGGCTCACCGAAGCAGCGGAGAAAGCCAAGATCGAGCTCAGCGGTGTGCAGAGCACGCCGATTTCCTTGCCTTTTATTGCCACCGGCCCCGACGGGCCGCTGCATATCGAAACCACCCTGGAGAGGCGGGTGTTTGAGGGCCTCTGCCCCGATCTGCTTGATCGGTTGCTGCGGCCGGTGCAACGGGCCCTGCGGGATTCGGCCTTCGCGGCCGAAGACATCGACGACGTCGTGCTGGTGGGCGGCTGCACCCGCATGCCGATGGTGCAGCAGATGGTGCGCACCCTTATTCCGCTGGAGCCCTGCCAGTCGGTGAACCCCGACGAGGTGGTGGCGATCGGTGCTGCGGTGCAGGCGGGGATCCTCACCGGTGAGCTGCGCGATCTGATGCTCAACGACGTCACGCCCCTTTCGCTGGGTCTGGAAACCATTGGCGGCGTGATGAAGGTGCTGATCCCCCGCAACACCTCGATCCCGGTGCGCAAGAGCGATCTGTTCAGCACGTCTGAGGCCAACCAAAGCTCGGTGGAGATCCACGTGCTGCAGGGGGAGCGGCAGATGGCGCTTGATAACAAGAGCTTGGGCCGTTTTCGCCTGTCTGGAATCCCGCCCGCTCCTCGGGGTGTGCCCCAGGTGCAGGTCTCCTTCGACATCGATGCCAACGGCCTGCTGCAGGTGTCGGCGACCGACCGCACCACCGGGCGCCAGCAGAGCGTCAGCATCCAGGGGGGCTCCAACCTCAGCGAGGAGGAGATCACCAAGCTGATTGAGGAGGCCGATCTCAAGGCCAGCGAGGATCGGCGCAAGCGAGCCGAGATTGATCGCCGCAACCGCGCCCAAACCCTGGTGGCCCAGGCTGAGCGCCGGTTGCGCGACGCGTCCCTTGAACTGGGCCCCTACGGCGCCGAGCGCCAGCAGCGCTCGGTGGAGATGGCCCTGCGCGATGTGCAGGATTTGCTGGCTGCCGACGACCTGGTGGAGCTGGAGCTGGCCGTGAGCCAGCTCCAGGAAGCTCTCTTTGGTCTCAACCGCCGCCTGCAGAGCGAACGCAAGGCAGAGCAGGGGCCCCTGCAGGGGCTCAAGAACACCCTGGGCTCGCTCAAAGATGAGTTGTTTGCCGATGACGACTGGGATGACTGGAACCGCCCTGGCAGTGATCCCTGGGCTGCTCCCCCCAGTCGCTACGACCGGGATCCCTATCGCGAGCCCTACAGGGAGCCCTATCGCGAACCTGAGCCGGTAGCCCGCGAACGGCGGCCCCGCAGCGACTCAGATCCCTGGGGGGATGGTTCTTACCGGTGACCTCTAGCCCCGCCGCCCCGGCCGACTACTGGTCGGTGCTGGGCCTCGAGCCTGGCGCCGATGCCAGCAACCTCAAACGGGCTTTCCGGGCCCAGGCCCGCCGCTGGCACCCCGATCTCAATGGCAACGACCCGCTGGCGGAGGAGCGCTTCAAGCTGGTCAACGAGGCCTATGCGGTGCTCTCAGATCCGCGTCGCCGCCAGGTCTGGGAGGCCGGTGTGCCCGCTGACGGCCCGGGTCGGGAGTCCCAGGATCCCTTTGCTTCCGGTTTCCCGGACTTCGAGGCATACCTCGAGGTGCTTTTCGGTGAGCGCCGCCGTCCCCGCCGGGCTGCCGAACCCGAGTGGCAGGAACCGGAGCCCGAGCCTCCTGAGGAAAACCCGCCTCAGGCTTCTGGATCGGTAACTGCCGCGCCGCCGCCGCCGCCACCGGTGCGGGCTTCCAGCGACCAGGAGAGCCTGGTGGAGCTCACGCCGGAGCAGGCGTTGCAGGGGGAGCGGCTGGAGCTGGAGCTGGCTGATGGCACGGCGGTGGAGGTGTGGACCCCTCCTTTTGCCGGCGATGGCTGGCGCCTGCGGCTGGCGGGGGTGACCCCCGGCGGCGGTGACCACTTCCTGCAGTTGCGGGTGCGCACCGAAGAAGGCCTGCGCATCGACGGCCTGCGGGTGCTTTACCCCCTCGAGCTGACCCCAGCGGAAGCGGCCCTGGGCTGCCAGGTGGTGGTGCCCACCCTGCGCGGGCCGGTGAAGCTGCGGGTGCCGGCCGGCTCCTCCAGCGGCCGCTTGCTGCGCCTGCGGGGGCGGGGCCAGGAGTGGGCTGAGCAGCGCGGCGACCAGCTGGTGGAGGTGCGGATCCTGGTGCCGGAGCAGCTGGGTGAGGCGGAGGCAGCCCTCTACAAACGGCTGCAGGAGCTCGCCGACGACCCCGACGACCAGCACCGGTGACACACTGGAGGGCCATTGCCCCATGCCGCGATCCATGCCGGTGCATGTGCTGCTGTTTGATGCCGGAACCGATCAGGAAGGCATCCATTCGTTGGAGCTAAATGGCCGCACGGTGGTGCTGCTGTTTGAAGACAGCGACGATGCGGAGCGCTACGCCGGTCTGCTCGAAGCCCAGGACTTCCCCGTGCCCACCGTGGAGCCGCTCGATCGCGAGGAGATGGAGCTTTTCTGCGGCGAGGCGGGCTATGAGGCCCGCTTTGTGCCGGCGGGCTTCCTGCCCCAGAGCGCTGAAGACCGGCTGCTGATTGCGCCGCCTGAGCGCAACATGGACGTAACCAACTGGCAGGAGCAGCGGGAGCAGCAGGAGCAGCAGGCAGGTGAGACCTCCCCTGATCCCAGCCTCGAAGCCTTCCGCCGCCAGTTGGAGGGACTGCTGTGACAAGCCCTCCTGAGAGCGGGCCTGATCGCGGCCACCTGCTCACCGAGCAGGCCAATCCCCTCAGCGAGCGGCTCGACCAGCTGCCCACCGACGAGCTGGTGGGCCTTTTTTGTGCCAACGAACGGGAGCCCCAGCGGGCCCTGGAAGCGGCGGCCCCGGCCCTGGCTGCTGCCGTTGATGCCATCGCTGCCCGTTTGCAGGCCGGCGGGCGACTTTTTTACCTAGGGGCGGGCACCTCCGGCCGGCTTGGGGTGCTCGATGCGGCCGAGTGTCCGCCAACCTTCTGCACGGCGCCTGAGCTGGTGCAGGGCGTGCTCGCTGGCGGCGCCCCAGCCCTGCTGCGCAGCTCCGAGGGCCTGGAGGATCTGGCAGCTGCTGGCCGCAGCGACCTGGAGGAGCGCGGCTTTGGCCCGGCCGATTGTTTGGTGGGCATCGCCGCTGGCGGCACCACTCCCTACGTGCTGGGGGCTCTGGAGCACGCCCAGGCGATTGGAGCCCTGGCAATCGCCATGGCCTGCGTGCCAGCCGAGCAGGTGCCGATGCCCTGCTCCATCGACATTCGCTTGCTTACGGGCCCTGAACTGCTGGCGGGCTCCACCCGGCTCAAGGCCGGCACCGCCACCAAAATGGCCCTGAACTTGCTCTCCACCGGCGTGATGGTGCGCCTGGGCAAGGTGCACGGCAACCGCATGGTGGATGTGGCCGTCACCAACAGCAAGCTGGAGGATCGGGCCCTGCGCATCCTGCGCGATCTGGCGGGGCTGGAGCGGCAGCGCGGCCGGGAACTGCTGCAGCAGAGCGGCGGCTCCGTGAAGTTGGCCCTGCTGATGGCCGCTAGCGGCCTGGATGCGGCTTCCGCTTCAGCCCACCTGGCCAGCCATGGCCCCAGCCTGCGCCAGGCCCTGGCGGCCTGCGGCGCTCAGCTGAAGGGGCCCCAGTAGGGAGCCGTAAACAGGTCGAGCTTGCGGCGGGTGGCGGCAGGCACGTGCTCCTTGGGCGTCATCAGGGCATGGCGCAGGGCCTGGTGGGCGCTGCTGGTGGGTCGCTGGGCCTCAACCCGCTGGGCAGCTAGCCGCACGATCTGCTGGGCCAGGCTGGCGTTGGCCTGCAGGTTGGCGATCACCATTTCCACTGTCACCGAGGCGTGTTCCTGGTGCCAGCAGTCGTAGTCGGTCACCATCGCCAGGGTGGCGTAGGCGATCTCCGCTTCCCGGGCCAGGCGCGCTTCGGTGTGATTTGTCATGCCGATCACTTCGCAGTCCCAGGAGCGGTAGAGCTCCGATTCGGCCCGGGTGGAGAAGGCTGGCCCCTCCATGCAGAGGTAGGTGCCGCCGCGGTGCAGCGTGCGGCCTTCGGGCATCAGGCTTTCGGCCACATCGGCCAGCAGGCGGCTCAGCGCCGGGCAGAAGGGCTCGGCGAAAGCCACATGGGCCACCAGCCCCTCGCCAAACAGCGTCAGCGGCCTTTGATGGGTGCGATCGATGAATTGATCCGGCACCAGCATGTCGAGGGGCTGAACCTGCTCCTGCAGGGAGCCCACCGCGGACAGCGACAGGATCCAGCGCACGCCGAGGCAGCGCAGGGCCCAAAGGTTGGCCCGGTAGGGCACCTCGGTGGGGGTGTGGCTGTGATGGCGGCCATGACGGGCCAGGAACACCACCTCCAGATCGCCGATACGGCCTAGGCGCAGGGCATCGGAGGGGGCTCCGTAGGGCGTTTCGATCGTGAGCTCTTGAATGTCTTCAAGGCCCTCCATGGCGTAGAGACCGCTGCCCCCCAGGATCCCCAGGCGGGCGCGGCTGAGATCGATGCCGTTAGGGGAGTTGGGGGTGGGGCTGCTCATCGGCGGCGGGGTCTGGCGACGGGGCGTTGTAAGGGATCGGTCCGGCAGGACCGTGACCCATTCTCAGCACGGCGTTTCAGCCGGTTGGCCCTTGCCACCCCATAAAATCGGCCTTTGTTCCCTGCCGCCGTGACCAAAGCCTTGATGGAGACCGACGCCGGCACCATCGAACTCGAACTGTTCGAGGCCGATGCACCCAACACCGTGGCCAACTTCACCAAGCTCGCCAAGGAGGGCTTCTACGACGGCCTGGCCTTCCACCGTGTGATCCCCGGCTTCATGGCCCAGGGCGGTTGCCCCAATAGCCGTGAAGCCGCCCGTGGCACCGCCGGCACCGGCGGCCCCGGCTACCAGATCAACTGCGAGATCAATAGCCAGAAGCACCAAGCGGGCAGCCTGGCCATGGCCCATGCCGGCAAGAACACCGGCGGCTCGCAGTTTTATATCTGCCACGGAGCCCAGCCCCACCTCGATGGCGTGCACACCGTGTTTGGCCTCACCGGCAACATGGAAGTGGTCACGGCCCTCAAGAACGGCAGCCGGATCAACAAGGTGACCATTCAGGACTGAAAGCTGACAATCCAGGACTGAGTTAGCGCCAGATCAGAAAGGCACCGGGCTGAACTATCAGGTCGGTGCCCAGATCTGCAAGGGGCCGCTGCTCTGATTCCAGGTCAGCGCTGGGGTGACTGCTGCGTTGGCCATCAGGGGCTAATAGCAGGCTCAGCC
>ERZ887849.805-NODE-805-length-31934-cov-9.441827_pt1 | contig 31934 bp, 31 predicted proteins | sample MGYA00521267_ERZ887849 | MGnify/ENA primary metagenome ERZ887849 (study PRJEB32303, sample SAMEA104408601) | aquatic metagenome | biome: Brackish water; feature: Pelagic; material: water | place: Baltic Sea | collected 2014-06-06T16:11:00 | depth 2,863 m ... | reverse complement strand
TACTAGGTATTAAACTAAGATTTACTTTTGATAAAATTTTAATAATGAAAAACTATAATTGGATTTTTGGACTTGCAGTATTAATGCTACTGGGTTCATGTGTTTCAAAGAAAAAATTTGCAGAATTGCAAACTATGAATGATGATTGTGAAGAGCAATTAATGTTAAAGGATAGAGCTTATGGTGAGCTGGCTGTAAAAGCTGATGGTTTAAAAGACAATATTGCTTTAGCGCAAAAGCAGAACGATGCTTTACAGAAATCTTTAGAGGCTTGTTTAGCGAATTCTTCTCAAGGGTCAACTAATATTACGAAGTTGTTGGATGAAATAGATAAATCAAATACTTACATCAAGCAATTAGTTGCTAGCAAGTTTAAGAATGATTCATTAAATCTTCACATCTCCAATTCATTGAAGAAATCATTGGATAACATTAATGATAGTGATGTGGATGTAAAAGTATTGAAGGGCGTTGTTTTCATCTCTTTAGCAGATGGAATGCTTTATAAGTCGGGAAGCTATGAAGTTCTGCCTACAGCGGAAACGGTTTTAGCTAAGGTGGCTAAGATTATTAATAATTATGCCGACTATGACGTTCTCGTTGAAGGTCATACGGATAATGTGCCTTATAATGGTTCAGGTGTTGTAAAAGATAATTGGGATTTGAGTGCCATGCGAGCAACTGCTGTAGTGCGAATTCTCCAAGATAAATTTAATGTAGCTCCGGGTCGTATGACCGCAGGTGGACGATCAGAATTTAATCCTAAGGTAAGTAATGATAATGCGGAAGGTCAATCAACGAACAGAAGAACTGTTATAGTTGTAATGCCTAAACTGGATCAATTCTTAAATTTAATGAATCAAGCTCCTTTGGGGAATAAGTAATTATCCTAAATAGGGAATAAAAAAAGGCGGCTCCAATTGGGGCCGCCTTTTTTTATCTATCAATTAAAAGCTTAGACTAATTCTTTCACACTTCGTTGAATGAAATCGGTTAACTTTCTGCCTTTTAACATGCCTTGGCCTAGAAGGGCAAGATCATAAAGCTGCTGAATCTCTTCTTTTTGGTTTTTTCCTTTCTTGAGAATTTTCCCAGCTAAAGGATGATTGGTATTTACCACAAGATTTAATCCTCCAGGCATGTCACCCATGAAAGGCATACCACCTCCTCCAAGTTGTTGCATCTCTTTCATTCTTCTTAACCATTCACTTTGTGTAATGATAACTGGCATATCTTCAGGTGAAAGTGGTTTTAACTCAACTGATACATTAGTGTCACTTATTGTTTCCTCGAATGCTTTTTTAAGTTTCTCCTGCTCTTTTTCATTAAGCACGGATTCCATTTTTTCATCTTTTTCAATCAATTTATCTAAGGTATCTGCATCAACACGCTTAAATACTGAATCTGAATTTTTAGATTCTAATTGTTGGATAAAGTGATTGTCAATTAAGGCATCCATTTTTAAAACATCAAAAGATTTGGATTCAGCCGCGCTCACATAAGCATCTTGGGCTTCAACGTCATTTGTATATAAATGAACAATCTTTCCATCCTTATCAGTTTGAAGTGCCTTTATTTGCTCTCCATACTCTTCAATGGTTTTAAAACTTCCTTTGGTATTCTCTAGTAAACAAGCTCCTTTAGTTCTGTCAAAGAATTTTTCATCACTGAGCATACCATACTTTACAAATACACCTAGGCTTTCCCATTTGTCTTCGAAAGATTTCCTATCTTTTTTAAACAACTCAACAAGTTTGTCTGAAACTTTCTTGCTTATATGACCTGTGATCTTCTTTACATTCGTATCACTCTGTAGGTAACTTCTAGATACGTTAAGTGGAATGTCTGGAGAATCAATTACGCCATGAAGCATGGTCAAGAATTCGGGTACAATGTTTTCTACACTATCTGTTACGAATACTTGATTACTGTACAAACCAATCTTATTCTTCTGGACTTCATAAGTTTTCTTCAATTTCGGGAAGTATAGAATTCCAGTTAACTTAAATGGGAAATCTACGTTAAGATGAATCCAGAACATTGGATCTTCACTCATTGGATAAAGCTGACGGTAAAAATTTTTATATTCTTCATCGCTTAATTCCTTAGGAGATTTTATCCAAGCAGGAGAGGTGAAGTTTATAATGGCATCCTTGGTTTTGGATTCCATAAGATCTTTACCTTCTGCATCTTTTTCTCCTGTTGCTACTTCATAACTTTCTTCTCCAAACTTAATTGGAATAGGCAAGAACTTACAATACTTATTTAGTAATGTTCGAATCTTAGCTTCTTCTAAAAATTCAATAGAATCTTCATTAATATGAAGAATGATGTCAGTTCCTCTTTCTTTTTTCTTCGCTTTTTCAATCGTGTAATTCGGGCTTCCGTCACACTTCCACTTCGATGCGGGCGATTTCTTATAAGACTTGGTAATGATTTCTACATTATCCGCAACCATAAACGCACTATAAAAACCTAAGCCAAAATGACCTATTATTTGTGCTTTGTCATCCATCCCTTTGAACTTCTCTACAAATTCTTCAGCACTTGAGAAGGCAATCTGATTGATGTACTTTTCTATCTCTTCTGCAGTCATCCCAATTCCCTTGTCACTAATAGTAAGGGTTTTTGCTTTAGCGTCTAAGGCGACTTCTATTTGAGTGCTACCTGTGTCTCCTTTGAATTCACCTTTTTTTGAAAGTAAGATGAGTTTCTGAGTTGCATCTACAGCATTTGAAACTAATTCTCGTAAGAATATATCCTGATCGGAATACAGGAATTTTTTAATAATGGGGAATATGTTTTCCGTTTGAACATTAATACTTCCTTTTTGCATAGTTAAACTTGTTTTGATTTGAGAAGCTTAAATCAAAGTCTGTGCCTTTCGGAAATAAGTGACAACTTGGCAGTATTTACCTGCCTAATTAATCATGTATGACTAATGTGTAGTGTTTGATTTTTGAATGTTTACTAAATCAACTTCAGGAAACTCGTAGATAGTTTCATTATCTGCTGTGAATTCTTTAAATGAATTATATTCGGAAATGTCGTTAGAAGTTTTTCTTTGCACTATGATAGAAGCAGGCAATTCACCTCTTTCCAATGTTAAGTTTAAGGTGGTTTTTGTTTCCTCTCTAAGCACATAAAGAACAAACAAAGCTGGGTTACTTTTATTTGTGCTGTTTTTCTGGTTTTAATGAGGTCTTCATCACCCGATTTCATACTGAATTGGGCATGAGTGTTTATGAATGCTAGGGGAAAGCAGATTAGTAATAGTTTTTCATTGTCTTAAAGGTGATTAGGTCGAATAGTTATTATACAGGGTTTTGAATGGCCCGTCTTTGATTAGTAATTCACTCTTACTACCAAAATCAACAATTGTGCCACTCTCTAACATTAACACGAAATCTGCACTATGTATGGTTGCCAATCGGTGTGCAATTATTATTGAAGTTCTATTTTGAATGAGCTTATTTATCGCCTTTTGTAAAATGAATTCCGTCTCAGTATCCACGGATGACGTGGCTTCATCAAGAATTAATATTTTTGGATTAAACACTAACGCACGCACAAAAGAAATTAACTGACGCTGACCTAAACTCAAGGTTGCGCCTCTTTCCATAACTTGATAATTATATTGTTGGGGTAATTGTTCGATAAATTCATTTGCCCCGATCAATTCTGCTGCTTTTTTGATTTCTTCATCGGTGATGCTCGTATCCAACAAACGAATATTGTCATAAATGCTACCTGAAAAAAGGAAAACATCTTGCAAAACAGTACTAATTTGTTGTCTGTAAAAGATTAACTCATAGTCTTTTACAGGGATGTCATCTAAGAGGATGTCCCCGTCTTGCCAATTATATAGCCTGCTAATCAAATTAATAATACTACTTTTCCCAGATCCAGTATGTCCTACTATCGCCAAACTTTTCCCAGCGGGTAACTGAAAAGAAATATCTTTTAATACATAATCATCTGTTGTGTATGCAAATTGAAGTTTCTTGAACTCTATTTTCCCAGAAATTTCTACATCCTTAATGGCGCCTTCATTCGAAATTCGGTCTTTGCGATCTAGCAATGAGAACACTCTCCGTGCTGCAACTAGCCCCATTTGCATGGTGTTAAATCGCTCTGCCATAAATCGAATAGGGCGAAACAATAGCCCAATCAAAAGAATAAACTGAATGATTAAACCTACATCTGCGGGGGTGCCAAAAGTAGTAGTGAGAATATTTTTTATAAGTAAACCAGCCCCTAACCAAACCATTAAACCAATGGCAACGGCAAGTAAGATTTCAACCACTGGAAAGAAAATTGAGTAGGCCCAAATGGCTTCAACATTAGCTTTCTTATGTTTGTCATTGATGTCGTTAAACTTGTTGAATTCTTGATTTTCAGCACCAAATATCTGCACTAATCGCATACCTGAAATATGCTCTTGTAAAAAAGCATTGAGTAATGAAACTTGAGTTCTAACTTTCTGAAAGGCTTTTTTTACACTTTCTTTAAAAATGTAGGTACTTAAAATCATGATGGGCAAGGCCGCTAGACTAATCAAAGCCAATTGCCAACTTTTGAGAAACATCCAAATGATAATAATGAGCAAGGTTAGCACATCAGCTAACAGCTGAATAAACCCTTGCGTGAAGATGCTGTTGATGGTCTCAATGTCATTTACTGTTCGTGTAGTGGTGGTGCCTATAGGGGTTTTATCAAAGTAGCTAAGATTAAGACTTAGTACTTGTTTGAAAACCGAGGTTCGAAGTTCTTTAACTACCGATTGCCCTAATTTGTTACTGCTATAAATAAAGAAATAGCGGAGCACTGATTCTGCCATCAAAGTGCAAATAATTAGGATGACTAATAATTGTGTATTTGAACCTGAACCTAAGATGTTCTGATCAATCAAACGCTGAATTAACTCCGGGCGTAAAGGACCAAGAATAGCTAAGACTAAAGAAAATAGAATGGTTGCTATTAGTAAGATTCTAAATGGAGAGGCTAATTTGATTACTTTCCAAAGTAGCTTGATATCCATGGATTGGGTGGTCTTTTCTTGCTGTGCCATGAATGCTAGATGTAGGGGTATTTAATGTTCCATAAAAAAAGTCCTTGTGGGGGAGCTGCTTTATTATATTTCAGTGGAGTGCCGTTTTTCAATGCTTCTTCTAGCTCAGCTAAACTTACCTTTCCTCGACCAATATCCACCAAACAACCAACCATTCTTCTAATCTGATTTCGGAGATATCGGTTTGATTTCACTTTAAAAATCACTCTTTTCTCTGGCGTGAAATAACACCAATCTGCTTGCACAACTTTTGACAAGTGATTACTTAATTCAGGATTGAATCTACACAATGCAATGTAGTTATCGTATTTGGTAAATAACTTACAAGCTTCTTGAATATGCTCTTGATTTAACTCGCTCAATGGATACCACCAAGCTTGATTTCTTCGGAATACATCATAATCTTCATCTAAGAAGTACCAATAGGTGCGCTCTATGGCATCAAATCGGGTGTGCGCATTCTCTTCAACAGGGTGAATTGCTATAATTCCGATATCTTTTGGTAGCATTTTTTGAAGTATAAAAGCAAGATTAGGCCTTTCTTTAGGTGCATCAAAGTGCAAGAAATACTTCTTGGCGTGCACCCCTGTATCTGTCCTTCCACAACCTACGATATAAACGGGTTCATCGTACAGTTTAGATAATACCTCTTCAATAGCTTGTTGAATGGAAATAAACTCAGGTTGGCGCTGCCATCCGTAATAGTTTGTGCCGTCATAGGTGATTTCGAGAAAAAGTCGTTGAGGATAGATTGTTTTCATAGGTTCACGGCAAAGATAGTGTTTTAGAAAGCATGTATTTTAACAAGTGCGTAAAGTGACTATTGAAGGTTTTTTAACTCAACAGTGTGCTAAAACAAATGGCTGAGCTTTTTTGTTCTTTAAATTGTATTTTTTCTTGTAATTCCTATTGCTAGAAAGTATCTTTACCAATCAAAATTTAAAGAATGATTCAACGCATCCAAACGCTCTATTTATTGGGGGCTGTCCTCTTAGCAAGTATGTTCAGTTTTTTTAACGAATATGCAGTTACTGCATGGGAAAGCTTGGGGCTTGCAAGTGTTGGTGCTTCCCTTCTTGCTTTACTGGCTAGTTTGCTTTCTTTTCTCGCCATCTTTTTATTCAAAAACCGAAAGGGGCAATTGATGTTGATTGGCTTAAATATTTTTCTTCTTTTAGCTGGAATAGTATTTTACTCTTTGACTGAGGGGCTTGATGAGTTTTACAAAGATTGGACCTTCTATTTGTTGTTGGTTGCTATTGTAATGTTGGTTTTAGCTCGAAAAGGAGTGAAAGCGGATGAGGCTTTGATTCGATCAGCTAATCGTTTGAGGTAGTTGCATAGCCCGTTTGTTTCTTAAAATTCAGTTAAAGAATAACTGTACCTAGAGTCGGAACAACTACGACCAGTAATATTGTTGCGGTTAATTTCAATGGTGGCAGAAATACTGAATTTCAAGTTTATCCTATTCCAACGAATAATGAACTTAACATTTTTAGTAAGAATGATGAAAAAAATGATCTTACTCCATACGATCTTAAAGGAAGTTTGATTGTACAAGAAAGCTTTGTGGGATCAATTAACCTCGTTTTATCTAATTTTGGTGCGGGAGCATATATCGCCAAGATTATGAAGACCAACAGTTCTCACCTAAATTGAAGAGTGCGCAGCGTGTTGAATCTATTCGCGTTTTAAAGAAATAATTTATTTTAAAGGCAAGTGATATGTTTTTTGGTCCCATTGTTGTCTTCTTTTATGGAAATTAGAAGAAATGATCTCTTATAGTAAACAAAAGAAACACATGAAAAAATATATCAGCATACTTATCTTGACAGTCTCAACTTTATTTGCACAAAATGAAGTCAGTTCAGAAATTACTTCAGCTACAGTTTATCGCCAAAATGCGCAACTCGTTAGTGAAGCAGAGGGCAAACTTCCAGCAGGAACTTCCGAAATAGTTATTAGAGACATTTCTACTTACATCAATCCATCTAGTTTACAAGTAGCTATTAAGTCTAGCGGAAAAGTGAGTTTGCTTTCTGCAACTTATGAAGTTGATTATTTGAAAAGCAAAGAATTGAGTGCTCAGCAACAAGAATGGAAAGATAAGCTAGAAGAGTTGAATGAAGATCTTCGTTGGATAAGAGAACAAAAACAAATTTACATCGATTTAGAATCTGTTTTGAATGTAAATAAAAAATTGGGTGGAGCGGATAATGGCTTAGATCCTTTAGACCTTTCTAAATTGTTAGAACTATACAAGACCAAACAATACGAGTACAATAGAGAATTTTTAAGTTTTCAAAAACAAGAAAAAGACTTAGTTGTTGAAGTGGCAAAAGTCCAAAACCAATTGAATCAAGTAAATACCAAGTCAAACAAGCCTACAGGAACAATTCGTTTGCAAGTAAGTGCGGTGGCTCCGAGTAATGCTGATTTTAAATGCACCTACATCGTTAGTAATGCAGGATGGGAGCCCATATATGATTTGAGAAGCGAAGGGGCAACCAAGCCTGTTGAATTGGCTTATAAGGCTAATATTTATCAAAACTCCGGATATGATTGGAACCGAGTGGATTTGATTGTTTCTACAGGAAATCCAAATCAAAACAATAACAGACCTATTTTATATCCCTTGTATGTAAATTATTACCAAGCATACGCATACGAACAGTCTAACAATCGAGCATATAAAACTGCAAATACAGAAACTTTAAATATGGCATACGCAGACGCTCCTTCAATGGATGAGGAGTTAATAGGAGGGTATCAAAATACTTATGCTTATGATGCTAAAGAGTCAAGCTCTCAGTTTAGTACACAATATGAGGTAGCTTTACCTCAAAATATCCCAAGTGATGGTAAAAACCATTTAATCGGCATAGATAGTTATGAATTAGAATCAGCGTATGCTTACCATAGTGTCCCTAAGTTGGATTGTGGGGCATTCTTACTAGCCAAGGTTAGTGATTGGGGACAATACAATTTACTTCCTGGTAGTGCTAATCTATTTTTTGAAGGAGCCTATGTGGGTCAATCTTCTATCAACCCGGATGTAAGTAGTGACACTTTGTTATTAAGTATGGGAAGGGATGAAGGAATCAAAATTACTAGAAATGAACTCAAAGATTTCACCTCTAAAAAAATGATGGGCTCGAATAAAAAAGAGACTTATGCTTACGAAATCGAAATCCGAAATAATAAATCGACTGCTGTTGAAATAGAAATTTTAGATCAGGTTCCTGTAAGTAAACAGAAAGAAATAGAAGTGGAGTTAGAAGATGGAGGAGGAGCTCAATACAACGAAGAGTTAGGTAAGTTAGAGTGGAACATTAGCTTAGCTCCAAATCAAAGCAAAAAGCTTAAGTTTGTGTATTCTGTGAAATATCCAAAGGATAAACAAGTAAATGGTCAAAAGTAAGAATATGAGAAGTATAGCAATATTTGGAATTTGTATGATGATGATAGTCTCATCATGTAAATCAACCGCTTCGGTTTCCTCTAGTTCAAACAAGAGTGAATCAACTATGAGTGGTGCAGTACAGCAAGGTGTAAATAGCGGAAATGTTGAATCTGGAAGTCAAGATGGAGGTAAATCTGGCAGTAAGATTGCTAATCCAACTGGCCTAAGTCCAAAGAATCATTCTAGCCCACAAACAACTCCAATTAAAAAAACTTCATCAGGAGTTAATTAATAGAATTAATTTTCTAAATTTGCAGCCCCTTAGAACATTTACTTGTTCAATGGGCGATGGGCCAGTAGCTCAACTGCCTGTCTACCGACAGCTAGAGATAGAGCGCTGACCGAATAGTTCTTAGTTATATAAAATGCATTTTGTTTATGTATTGAAAAGCGATAATCATTGGAGATTCTATCTTGGAATGACCAGGGATGTTGTTAGGAGGATACAAGAACATAATAAAGGATATACCAAATCTACAAAAGGGTGCAAGTCTTGGACATTGTTTTTCTTCGAAGAGTTTGAAACTCGAGAAGAAGCAAGGACTAGGGAGAAGGTTTTGAAAAGTGGAGTTGGTAAAGAATATATTAAAAAGAAATGGGCCAGTAGCTCAGCTGGATAGAGCACCTCCCTTCTAAGGAGGCGGTCAAAGGTTCGAATCCTTTCTGGCTCACTATTTTTATTTAAAGGCTTACCTCGCGGTAAGCCTTTTTTTTGATGATTTTCATAAAATGGGCATTAGCTCAGCTGCTCGACTACCGATGGGTAGACCTGCTGCTGGTAGGCAGGGATAGAGCACCTCCCTTCTAAAGAGGCTGTCATAGGATCTTCAATCCTGACAGTTCAATGATCCCTTTAAGAAATATGACAACTTAATTGCAAGTAGATTATATATCTTAATTGGTATATATCGTAACTTCGTCTGTAATCATTTTGTCCATCAAAATGGAGATTCTGATTGCTTTGTGCTAAAAGAAAATTGTTGCACCCAAGTAAAACGGCAAAGATCAATCCTAAGAATACTTTCATAATGGTATAGTTTATCCAACAATAAGGTTTATTTTTTTAGAGAAATTAGCATAATCAATATCTTAATAAACTTGCTTAAATTTGAAGAATATGCTCAAGCCTAGGGATGTTTTATTAAAATATTGGGGATTTAGTTCTTTCCGCTCGCTTCAAGAGGAGATTATCCAAGAAATACTTACAGGGAAAGATACTTTGGCTCTTCTACCCACAGGTGGGGGTAAGTCCGTTTGTTTTCAGGTCCCAGCTATGTGTATGGATGGAGTTTGTATCGTGGTTTCTCCTTTGATTGCTTTAATGAAAGATCAGGTTAATAACTTGGAACAAAAAGGCATTTCTGCAGTCGCTATTTTTTCTGGAATGAGTAAGCGATTAATCGATCAAACTTTGGACAATTGTATTTACGGGAATGTGAAATTCCTATATGTTTCTCCAGAACGACTAAAGACCCCCATATTTATAGAAAGAGTAAAAAAGATGAAGGTGAATCTCTGGGCCATCGATGAGGCTCATTGTATTTCACAATGGGGGTATGACTTCAGGCCTTCATATCTTCAAATAGCGGAAGTTAGAGCGCTTCACCCAGATGTGCCGGTGCTGGCTTTAACCGCAACAGCCACTCCTGAAGTGGTTGAAGATATACAGGAAAAATTAGAGTTTGATACGAACAATCTTAAGAAGAAGAGTTTTCTGAGAAGTAATTTAAGTTACTCGGTTTTGTACGAGGATGCTAAATACACCAAGCTAGTCGATATCCTTCAAAAAGTAAACGGAAGTGCAATTGTTTATGTGCGAAATCGTAGAAAGACCAAAGAAATTGCAGATTATCTGAATCAATGCAAAATTAGTGCAACACACTATCATGCTGGTTTAGGTAATGAGGAAAGAAGCCAAAGGCAAGAGAATTGGCTCAAGAATAAACTTCGAGTAATTGTGGCAACTAATGCCTTCGGAATGGGCATAGACAAGCCCAATGTTCGAGTAGTTGTTCATGTAGATCTGCCCGAAAGCCCTGAAGCTTATTTCCAAGAAGCAGGAAGGGCAGGAAGAGATGGAGCGAAGGCTTACGCGGTTCTTTTGTTTAACCTAGCGGATAAGATGGAAGCAAACGATCGATTACAAAACACGATGCCCACTTTGGCAGAGATCAAATCCGTTTATAATGCACTCGGGAATTTTTTACAATTAGCAATTGGATCGGGCTTAGAAAAATCTTACCCCTTCGATTTATCGCGATTTTGTAAGCAATATAATTTCCAAGCCATAAAGACAGTTAACGCACTAAAGTTTCTTGAGCAGGAAGAATATCTCTTTTTATCGGATGGAATTTTCCAATCCTCTAAATTGATGGTCACCACTAAGAAAGACGAATTGTACCGATTTATGGTTGAAAACAAACAGTTTGAACCTTTGATTAAATTTATTTTGCGTGCACTAAGCGGGGTGTTTGATGGTTTGGTGAAAGTGGATGAAAAAATGCTTGCGGAAAAACTTAAAACAGATAAAGCTAGAATAATTAAGTCCTTACTTTTTCTCGATCAATTGAATATGATTCAATATGAGAAATTTACCGATGAAGTTTTTATTCGTTATTTAGAGCCTCGGGCAGCCGCGATTGATTTAGCACTTAGCAAGGATAATATTGAAAAACGGATTGCAGTATTTAAGACTAAGTTAGAAGCCATATTGACTTATGCCTCAGATAAGCATAGTTGCAGAAGTAATGCCCTTTTGGCGTATTTCGGAGAGATTAGAGACGATAGATGTGGTGTTTGTGATTTTTGTGTGGGACGAAATAAATTAGATATTAGCGAGTTAGAGTATCAAAACTTGTTAGAACTAGTAAAGGATGAGTTTGGTTATGGAGAGCATTCATTGGAATACATAGTAACAGCGATCCCAAATGAAAACAAAGATGTTGTCGCTCGATTTTTGAAGTGGCTCATTGATTTTGAAATTATCTTGAAGCAAGAAAACGGAAAATACTTTTGGGGAAAAAACAAATAATATTACTAGCTACTAGCGATATCAATTATGATCAACGCTTACAAAAAGTGGCGGCTTCATTGTTTGAACAAGAGTATGATGTGTTGCTAATAGGTCGACAATTAGACTCTTCTGAGCCCCTCCAAAATACGAGCTTTGAGCAAGAACGGGTAGTTTGCAAATTCAATAAGGGAATGCTGTTTTATTTGGAGATAAATTTGCGTTTTTTTCTTAGACTAAGAAGAAGGAAAATTGATCTAGTGTGTGCAAATGATCCAGACACCTTGCTTGCAGCTATACTTCTCAATAGTTTTAATGAGCGCTTATTCGTTTATGATTCCCATGAGTATTTTACGGAAGTTCCAGAATTGAATAATAAACCCATTAAGAAGTTTATTTGGTCGATGCTCGAAAAAGTTGGAGTAAATCATGCATCTATTTGCTATACGGTCAATGAAAGTTTGGCAAAAATATTCCAAGAAAAGTTTAATAAAAAGTTTCTTGTCGTTCAAAATCTGCCAGTGCTAAAACCTTCGCTAGACCTGAAAACGAAAAAGAACTATTTGCTTTATCAAGGGGCTTTAAATGAAGGGCGAGGTTTAGAAGTGCTCATTCGTTCTATGCTTAAAATTGATATGGATTTGCTTATAATAGGCAAGGGCGATGTTGAAGAAAAACTTAAATCCTTAGTTAAAAAATTGAACTTAACTCAAAAAGTTACTTTTAAAGGAATGTTGCTTCCTGAGGATTTACATCAATTTACCGCAGAAGCTAAACTGGGAATTAACCTTTTAGAATCAACTAGTTTGAACTATTATTATTCTTTAGCAAATAAGTATTTTGATTATATGCATGCTGGCATTCCTACTGTCAATATGAATTTCCCTGAATACGCTCGGATTCAAAAAATGGGGGAGACAGGAATATTAATAAATACGCTTGATGAAGAAGAAGTTGTATTGGCTATCAATAGTTTATTAACTAATCCTATGAAATATAATGAATTGGTAAGGAATTGTAAAAGCTTGGCACCTCAATTTACTTGGGAGAATGAAGAGAAAAAACTGGTAGGAATTTATTCCAAGTTATTGATGAGATAGAATGCATCTTGGATGTGATTTAAGCCACTTTTTTTAGACAAAGCAATAATATCAAATCGAACTTCCCCTTCCCATTCATGATCATCGACCCATTGATTGGCTGCACTGCTTATCCGTTTTTGTTGAGCTTCACTCACAAATTCTTCAGGTTTCCCAAAGTATTCGCTTGAACGTGATTTAACTTCGATAAAAATTACTTGCAGATCTAATTTGGCAATGATATCAATTTCAAAACGCTTGAAGCGATAATTCCTTGTAAGAACTTCATAGCCGTTGGCATGCAAATAGTTCACAGCTTGTTGTTCACCTGATTTGCCAATATTGTTATGTTCAGCCATTTAGCTAAAGTACAAATAAACCACATTATTTGGCATTGTGCCTATTTGGCTATTACTTTGTGGGCTAATTGAATTTTATGAAAGAATTAATTGAAAATTTTTCACTACAAATAAATGAAGCCTTACAAATTGGAGAAGCACATAGCTTTAAAACCAAGCAAAGAACATTCACAAATGTTGTAATCTGTGGATTAGGTGGGTCTGGTATTGGGGGTAGTTTTGTTAAGGACGTGACTATAGGCGAAATTGATATTCCAATCAATTTGGTAAAAGGATACTTCTTGCCAAAATTTGCAAATGAAAATTCTTTGGTGATTATTTCATCTTACAGTGGTAACACCGAAGAAACTTTGAATTGTTTGCAAGAGGCTTTAGAAAGAAATCTTACAATATGTGCAATTTCTTCAAATGGAAAAGTTAAGCAAATATGTAAGGAAAATGGTTTAGATTGTATCCCTATACCAGGGGGTAACCCACCTCGTGCTAGTTTGGGTTATTCTGCTACTCAACTGTTTTTTATTTTAGCACATTTTGGTTTGATTTCAGATAAGTTTAAAGAACTTTTGGGAAAAGCTAGTGAGTTAATCAAAAATGATTTGAGTAATATTCAAAGTGAAGCAAAAAACTTAGCGGATAAATTACAAGATAAAATCCCTGTGTTGTACAGCTCTAATCATATAGAATCTGTTGCAGTAAGATGGCGTCAGCAAATCAATGAGAATGGTAAACAACTTTGCTGGCATAATGTAGTGCCAGAAATGAATCATAATGAACTAGTAGGTTGGAGAGAGAAAAATGAAAAGTTGGCTGTTGTGTTTTTAAGGAATGATAATGACTTTTCAAAAGTAGCTACTCGTATGGATTTAAATAAAAAAGTCTATGAGACCTATACTTCTAGTATTCATGAAATATGGTCGAAGGGTAACAGTTTAATTGAAAGGGCTATCTATTTAATGATACTAGGTGATTGGGTATCTTTTTATTTGGCTGAATTTAGAGACTTTGACGTTACAGAAGTGAAAGTTATTGATGAACTTAAAGCAAACCTTAGCTAATGACTACTGCCGAAGAACTTATTGAACAAGAAGATGGGAATGACGATTTGTTCAATAATATTGAGCTTAAAGTAGATCCTAAGCAAAGTCCGCTGAGAATAGATAAGTATGTAATTACACATAGCGCTCTTGGAAGCCGAACAAAAGTTCAAGCTGCAGCAAAAGCAGGAAGTCTTTTGGTTAATGGCGACCCCGTTAAATCGAATTATAAAGTTCGTCCATCAGACAAAATTTCTTTGGTTTACCCAAAATCTCAGCATTCTGCAGATCTTACACCCGAGAATATACCTTTAGATATTGTTTATGAGGATGACGACTTAATGGTTGTCAACAAACCAACAGGATTGGTTGTGCATCCTGGAGTCGGTAATATCAACGGAACTCTTGTCAATGCTTTATTATATCATATTAAGGACTTGCCTGGCGAAAGTAAAGAACGGGCAGGACTTGTACATCGTATTGATAAGAACACTTCTGGTTTGTTAGTTGTTGCCAAAAGTGATGAAGCAATGAGCCACTTGGCCAAACAGTTTTTTGACCGGACGATTAGTAGAAGATACATAGCCCTGGTTTGGGGCGATTTTGACGAGGATGAAGGTTTTGTTGAAGGTCATATCGGTAGAGATTCTAAGAACTCTAAAAACTATACAGTATATACTCGTGGAGATTACGGTAAACATGCTAAGACTCATTATAAGGTAATTGAACGATTTGCCTATACCACTTTGGTGGAATGTAAATTGGAAACAGGTCGAACACATCAAATACGGGTGCACATGAAACATATCGGTCACACCCTTTTTAATGATGAAAAGTATGGTGGTAATAGAATACTAAAAGGCACCATTTACTCTAAATACAAGCAATTCGTCGACAACGCTTTTGCTTTATGTCCTAGACAAGCTTTACATGCTAAGTCTTTAGGATTCATTCACCCAACTACTGGAAAGGATATGTTTTTTGAAAGTGATTTACCAGAAGATATGGATCTAGTTATCCAAAAATGGAGAAATTATGCTCAGGCTATTTTCAATAAGAACATGGAATAGTTGTTGTTGTCTTAACTACGTTAACACTCGTTTTTGTGTTATCTTTAGGCGTATTTCTAAATTCAAACCAAATTGATGAGAAAAATTTTACTTTTCACTATATGTAATGTTTTGTTTGCTAACTTAATAGCTCAATGGTCTTCTGGAGGAGAACCTTTTTCCTTAAACGGCGAACTTAATGTAAACGTAGAAACCTTTAAACTTGCCGCTCTAGATGTACAAGCATTAATAGCAGAAGATCAAGAAAATGGAAAGAATGGGCATATTGCAAGATCAGCTGTAATTCTTCCTACAAATCTAAATCTATACAATTCTGGAGTTTGGACAGAGTTGGAAAATGGTGATCGTGTTTGGAGATTAGTCATTCACGCAGAAGAAGCTTTGGCTACCACCTTACTCTATGAAAACTTTAAGCTTCCAAAAGGAGCTAAACTATTTGTTTACAAGCCTGATTATTCTCAAATAATTGGAGCCTTCACTTCTTATAATAATCACGAGTCTGGTCAATTCACAACAGAGCTCATTCAAGGTAGCAGGACAGTAATAGAATATTATGAACCTGCAAGTCAAGCATTCAAGGGAGGTTTTACAATCTCGGGAGTAGCAGATTTTTACAAGGATGTGATAGTGGAGACTGATGTTCTAGGATTTGATGATTCAGGAAATTGCGAAGTGAACATTAATTGTAGCGAAGGAAATGCTTGGCAAGATATTAAAAAGGGTGTAGCTAGAATTCTAGTAGTAAGTGGAAATAGTGCTGGATGGTGTACTGGATCACTTGTGAACAACACCAACTTAGATTGCAAGCCATATTTCTTAACAGCCTTTCATTGTGGGGAAAGTTCATCAACTTCTGATTTTAATAATTTCGTGTTTTACTTTAACTATGAAGCCAGCGCTTGTAACAGCCCAAATAGTGAAAACACAATTTTCAGTAGTCAAGAATATTTTAGTTTAACAGGATGTACCGTAGTATCTGGTAGTAATAATGGAGGAAGTTCAAGTTCAGATTTTCTTTTAGTTGAGTTTAATCAAGCCATTCCTAATAATGCAGATGTACATTTTAATGGATGGAATAGTACTAACCTATCTAATGTGTCAACTAATGGAGTGAGTATCCATCACCCAGCTGGAGATATAAAGAAAATTTCTACCTATACATCTACTTTAACAACTGAAGGATGGAATGGAAGTAGTTTACCTTCGCATTATGAAGTGCAGTGGGCGCAAACTACCAATGGTCACGGAGTGACGGAAGGAGGTTCTTCAGGTTCTCCGATCTTTAATGATCAAGGACAAATTATTGGAACCTTGACTGGAGGGGGCTCTTTTTGTAGTTTCACTAGTGGAAGGGACAATTATGGAAAAGTTTCTTATCATTGGAATTCTAATGGGACTGCAAATAATCGAAGATTGGATATTCATTTAGATCCTGCAGGAAATGGTTCTGCTTCATCTATGAATGGTTCTCCTGATCCTTGTGCAACGTCGGTTGGATTAGATGCCGGGATATCTTCTATTGTTGAGCTTAGTTCAGATATCTGTGGAGCAATATTTACTCCTCAAGTTGTTCTACGAAATTCAGGTTCAAGTAATCTAATGTCTTGTCAGATAAAATATCAAGTTACTGGTAGCGCTTTACAAACTTTTAATTGGACAGGTAATCTACCTTCAAATGGTGCAACAACTGTCACCCTTAGTGCAATGAATGCTTCTCCAGGCACGAATATCTTTACAGCATATACCGTATTCCCCAATGGTGGCAATGATACGAACACTTCAAATGATTCGAAATCAGAAACTTTTGATGCTGTTTCTGGAATTGCTTTACCACTAAGTCAAGATTTTCAAGCGGGAACTTTCCCTCCTACAAATTATGACATATCTAATGGAGATAATGATGAAACTTGGCAAAGAACTACAAACGCAGGTTTTAACAGTTCTGCTTCTATGTTTGTAAATAATTGGGAATACAACTCGCCAGGTTCCTACGATTGGTTTGTTTTACCCGCCCTTGATTTGACGAGTGTTTCGAACCCAACATTAACTTATGATTTGGCTTATGCCTATTATGATGGTCAGCAAGGTACAGCCTATGATTCTTTAGCGGTAGCGTACTCTATTGATTGTGGGGATTCATGGTTTGCGCTTTCATTTGAAGGAGGAGTTGAGTTGGCAACTGCAGGTGGTCTTTCAACAGAGTTTGAGCCTATCTCGACACAATGGAATAATGAAGAGATTAGTTTGACTATTCCTGAGTTAAATGGTCAAGACAATGTCTTAATTGCTTTTGTTGCAGTGAACGGTTATGGGAATAATATTTATGTAGATAATATTAATATTAAAAGTGGCGGTGGAAGTGTTGGAATTAAAGATCCAGTTTGGCTGAACTATATTAGTTTATATCCCAACCCAACTTCTGATCAGCTTCAAATTGATATATCCTTAAGTAGTAAGCAAGACCTTGAACTAGAGATCTTCAATACTTTAGGTCAAGTTATTTATCAAGAAGAATGGCAAGATTTTCAATCAGGTATCGAAACCATTAATGTTAAAGACGCTGCAGAGGGTGTATATTTTGTTCGTATTTCAGATGAAAGATCTTCAAAAATTGTAAGATTTATCAAGAAAAATTAGTCTTCACAACACTAGGTAAAAAGGGAAGCTTAATATTAAGCTTCCCTTTTTTTATGAGCGCTAAGCGATGTATACTTGAGAAACTCACATGCGTTAGTATCATAAAATGCTTTATTGCCTTCGGTCTATTATCTTTGTCTTATGACGAGAAATAAGATATTGTTGCTAGGGTCGGGTGAACTGGGGAAAGAATTAGTAATTTCCTTAAAACGACTCGGAGAGCATGTTGTGGCATGTGATAGTTATGCCGGCGCTCCAGCCATGCAAGTAGCAGACGAATTTGAAGTATTTAACATGCTTGATGCTGAGGCTTTAGATGCTGCGGTAGCCAAACATCAGCCCAAACTAATCGTGCCTGAAATTGAATCGATTCGGACGGAGCGTTTGTTTGCCTATGAAGAACAGGGATATCAGGTGGTACCCAGCGCCAGAGCTGCCAATTTCACCATGAATAGAAAGCTTATTAGAGATTTAGCTGCAAAGGAACTCGGTCTAAGAACTGCGAAGTATACTTATGCAACTACTAAAGAGGAATTTGTAGCTGCTGTAAAAGAAATTGGGATGCCTTGTGTGGTCAAACCATTAATGTCAAGTTCTGGGAAAGGCCAAAGTGTGGTAAAAACTGAAGCGGATTTAGACGCAAGCTTTCTTTATGCAATGGAAGGAAGTAGGGGAGACCTAAAAGAAATTATTATTGAAGCATTTGTTGACTTTCATACCGAAATTACCTTAATGACGGTTACCCAGCAAAAAGGAGATACTTTATTTTGTCCTGCTATCGGTCATCGACAAGAACGAGGTGACTACCAAGAATCTTGGCAGCCTTGTGTGTTGAAAGAAGAGGATATCGAAGACGCTCAAATGATGGCTAAAAAAGTAACTGAAGCATTAAGCGGTTCGGGCATTTGGGGTGTAGAATTTTTCATTGGAAATGATGGTGTGTATTTTTCTGAACTCTCCCCCCGACCACATGATACTGGAATGGTAACCTTAGCGGGAACACAAAATTTGAGCGAGTTTGAATTACATGCAAGAGCTATTCTTGGATTGCCTATTCCTCATATTACACTGGACAGAGCAGGTGTTAGTGCTGTAATTCTTGCTGATAAGGAGAGCATGGAACTACCTCGATTTTCAGGAGTGGCTGAGGCAATCAATGAAGAAAAGACTGATATCAGATTGTTTGGAAAACCAACAAGCCGAAAGTATCGAAGAATGGGAGTTACCTTGGTATATGATGATTTAGCTACTGATGTTGAATCTCTTAGAATAAAAGCTCGTAAACTTGCAGATAAAGTGCAAGTATTGTAACTTATGCAGAATGCAATTGCCAGTTTTGAAAGAGAATTAATTACACCTTCTCGATTAGATCAATATATGCCAGGAGACAAATCGGCCTTAACTAAACAAGGAAACAAGGAATGATGTCCTTCGTGATAAATGGATGTGCTACATGCCACAATGGAGCTTTATTAGGAGGGAATTATTTACAAAAATTCGGCGTGTATGACGATTATTGGAAATACACGAATAGTGAAAAAATAGATGAAGGTCTTGCTGCTCAAACCGGAGTTGAATCAGATAAGTATATGTTCAAAACGCCTTCTCTACGGAACATCGAACACAGTGGTCCATATTTACATGATGGAAGTGTTTCTGACTTGACAGAAGTGATTCGAATTGTGGGTAAAGTTCAATTGAATAAAGACTTAAAACAAAGTGAAATTGATAACATTGCAGCTTTCTTAGGAAGTTTATCAGGCAATGTTCCAGAAAATTATCAAACGGCACCAATGGTGTTAAACTAAATTAAAAGGGGTTTTAATGGAAAAAAGCGGATAACGAGAGTTTGTCGCTTTTTTTTGTTTATTAATGACTTCTAGTGAAAACGGAAAAGTCGTATCTTTGTAATCAATTTAATACTTACCTTTTAAAATTCGACCATAGCATGAAACTGTGTAATCGCGTAGACAAAAGGGTGCTTAAAGAGCAAATTGCAAATAGCAATGAAAAACGAATGACTATTTCGTTTTATAAATATGCTCAAATAGGTAACCCCCAATTTTTTAGAGATTATTTATATATCCATTTCGACCAAGTAGGCGTTTTAGGTAGAATCTATGTTGCCCATGAAGGAGTTAACGCACAGATGTCTGTACCGGAAAAAAACTATGATGCTTTTGTAAGTGAAATGGAAGACATCGTTTTTCTTCGAGGAATTCGCTTGAATACCGCTGTTGAAAACAGCGATGACTCTTTCTACAAATTAATAGTTAAACACCGCCCGAAAATATTGGCAGACGGCCTGGAAGATTTAAGCTTTGATGTTACGAATAAAGGCTTGCATTTAAAAGCCGAAGAGTTTAATGAGATTATTCAAAAAGAAAATACGGTACTTCTTGATATGCGGAATCACTACGAAACTGAAGTAGGGCATTTTAAAGGAGCGATTACTCCAGACGTAGATAATTTCAGGGAGTCACTTCCATTTATTGAAAATGAGTTTTTAGAAGGGAATGAGGAAAAGAACATTGTCATGTATTGCACAGGGGGTATTCGATGTGAAAAAGCAAGTGCTTGGTATAAACATCAAGGCTATAAAAACGTTTATCAACTTGAAGGCGGAATTATTAAGTATGCCCATGAGATCAGCGATAAAGGGCTACCAAATTTGTTTGTCGGAAAGAATTTTGTTTTTGATGAACGCTTAGAGGAGACTATTAGTCCAGAGGTAATTGCAAATTGTCATACTTGTGGTAATCCTTATGACAGTCATTCAAATTGTAGTAACGTAGCTTGTAATGTATTGTTTATACAATGCGATGATTGTAAAGCGAAATTAGATAATTGTTGTTCTGAAGAATGCAAAACAATCAATGCTTTACCAGAAGAAGAGCAAAAGGAGTTACGTAAGGGTAAGAAATCTCAGCGTAATGTATTTAAAAAAGGAAGAAGCGAAAACTTAACTTTCAAAAAGTAAGAAAGCTTGTTTAAGAAAGTAACAAGCGGTTAATAAACACGCGATCAATAAATTCTCGCACGCACCCTTGTCCACCTTTTTTTTCTAAAACGATGTTTGCGGCACTACGCACCTCACCTAAGGCATCACTTGGCGCGGCAGAAAGACCTACGCCTTGCATTATGCGCACATCATTGATGTCATCGCCAATAAAAGCAACATCCTTGTAACTTAAGTCTAGTTCATCTAGCCATTGCCCTAAGACCTCTAGTTTGTCTGCATTGCCGGCATAACAATACTTTACACCCAACATTGCTGCTCGGTGATGAACAATTTTTTTACTCATTGCTGCACTTATGAAGCCGACTTCAACACCGCTTTTAAGAAGATTCTTAATTCCCATACCATCTTTGGTATTGAATTTTTTCATTTCATCTCCATTTTCGCTAATGTAGATTCCTCCATCAGTTAAAGTACCATCAACGTCTAAAACTAAAAATTTGATTTCATTGCTTTCCATCGTATGCTAATATGGTATTTATTTTTTACAAAAGCAATATACCACCCATACTTGCACTAAAATTCATTTAAATATTATTAAAAGTGAATGATACCCTAATAAATTTATTAATTTCGCTTTGTAATGAGCAGCCCACAACAAAAAAGACCTAAAAAGTCAAGTCCTACCTACTTTACATCTATTGTTAGTATAAGTTTAATTTTATTAGTCTTGGGATTAATTGGGACTTTCTTTATTCAATCAGCTAGACTTACCCAATCAGTCAAAGAGAACATGGCTGTTCAGTTAGTCCTCAAAGAAACTTTAAATGAAAGTGATCGCTTGCAATATGCCAAACAGTTGGAAGCTGAGATCTTCGTTAAAGACCTGGAACAAGTGAGTAAAGAAGATGCTGCTGAATTGATGAAAGAGGATTTAGGAGAAGACTTTATTGAAACTATAGGGTACAATCCACTGCCTGATGCCATTATCCTTCACCTTAACGCAGCCTATTCAAATAATGATAGCTTGGCTTGGATTAAAGAAGGGATATTGGCTACCAAGAATGTTGTGGCAGTGAACTATGATGAAAAGCTTGCGGATAATATCTCTAAGTTCTCATCTAAAGTTCTAATTGGGATGCTAGTTTTTCTAGCTTTACTCTTATTAATTAGCTTTGTAGTCATCGACAATACGATCAAGTTGTCTATGTTTTCTCAACGTTTTATCATTAGAAGTATGCAATTAGTTGGCGCTAAACGTTGGTTTATTACTAAGCCATTTGTATTTCGCGCTATTTTCAATGGGGTTTTAAGTGCATTAATTGCCGCCTTATTATTACTTCTTGGAATTTTTCTCTTTGAGAAATATATAATCGATTTAAACATCTTCAATAATTATCTATATTTTGCTTTTGTAACTTTATCGCTTATTGCTATAGGGATTGTGATTCCCCTAATAAGTACGTACTTTGCGGTGCGTAAGTATTTACGAATGAAACTGGATGATTTATACTAAACAATAATTATGAGTGCACAACATCAATTGATATACGGTAAAATGAACTATATGCTTATAGGCATTGGAGCCGCTTTAGTAATCCTTGGATTTTTTTTAATGGCAGGCGGTGGTACCGAGTTAGGACCAGATGGTTATGCGCATGAATTTGACGAAGGTATTTACAGTTTTCGAAGAATTACACTAGCCCCCGTGGTTATAGTTATAGGTTTCATTACCGTGGCTGTTGCTATTTTGAAAAAATTTAAGACGGCTGAATAATGAGTGTCTGGCATGCCATTATACTTGCTATCATAGAGGGAATAACTGAGTTTTTACCTATTTCATCTACTGGTCACATGATTATCGGTTCTTCTTTTTTGGGAATTGCATCAAGTGAGTATGTGAAAATGTTTACAGTAGCTATTCAATTTGGCGCTATACTTTCTGTGCTTGTTCTATATTGGAAAAAGTTCTTACAATCAGTCGATTTCTATATCAAGCTAATTATCGCTTTTATTCCAGCAGCTGTTTTTGGTTTACTTTTAAATGATTACATCGATGCATTATTAGATAATCCATGGGTAGTAGCCATTATGCTTATTCTAGGCGGAATTGTTTTATTGTTTATCGATAAGATCTTCGCTAAGAATGAAGAAGCGGTAGAAGAACAAACGCTGAGTAACAAGAAGGCCTTAATTGTAGGTTTTTTCCAAGTGATTGCCATGATACCAGGAGTCTCTCGTTCGGCGGCAACCATTATTGGTGGTTTAACACAAAAATTAAATCGAAAGAATGCAGCAGAGTTTTCATTCTTCTTAGCAGTACCTACCATGCTGGCAGCAACGGGTTACAAGATGCTGAAGTACCAATTGGAGTTTGGTTTTACTGCAAATGATATTCAAATTTTGGCTCTAGGGAATATAGTGGCATTTGTAGTAGCACTTGTAGCTATTAAGGGCTTTATAGGTTTTCTAACCAAGTATGGCTTTAAATTTTTTGGATACTACAGAATAGTTGTTGGACTATTACTAATTCTAGTTCTTAGTTTGGGCTTAAGCGATAGCTCTACTCCTTTGTAGAAACATTCATTTTTCTTCTTTTAAAAGAGGCTTTCTTCCGACCTTTGTCTAAAATTTATAGCCATGTTAAGGTCACTTCTTTTTGTTTCGATTATTTCTCTTTTAATTGCTTGTAAACCTGAGCGGAAATTGCCTGTTTATGGGATGGAATTTGTAAAAACAGAAGCGGGTTATGATACTATAATAAATAAGGTAGCACCTTTTGAATTTGTAGATCAAAAAGGAGAAGTGGTGAATAATGCTACTTTTCAAGACAAAGTCTTTATTACAGATTTTTTCTTTACCTCGTGTCCTTCAATATGCCCAGTAATGACTAAGCAAATGTTGCGTGTTCATGATGCCTATTTGGATAATCCAACGGTAACTTTTTTATCACACTCTATAGACCCAGATAGAGATAGTATTCAAAAGTTGGACGCCTATTCGGGTAAAATTAATATCAATACTAATGATCGTTGGCACTTCGTGACGGGAGAGAAAGAGGCGATATTTGATATGGCAGAACACTATATGATTGTTGCCTTTGCAGATGAAGATGTCCCAGGTGGATTTGAACATAGTGGGTACTTTATTCTAGTAGATAAAGACCAACAAATTCGAGGTTACTATGATGGCACCTCAGAAAATGAGGTTACTACCTTGATTGAAGATTTAGCTGTTTTACTGAATGAGTAATCGAAGAAAATATGCAATTATAGCTGTACTCGGAATTATTGGATTCTGGGTGTTGACTAGGGCTTTAAATGCGCTAGCTAAAAGTCCTGGATCAACAAGCTATGCGTATAATTGTGCAAAGTGTCATGGTAAGAATGGAGAAGGATTAGGGCAGTTATTACCTCCATTGGCTAATACGGACTGGCTTCAGGAGAACATGAACCAAGTTCCTTGTATTATCAGAAACGGAGTAAAAGACTCGCTTTTAATTAACAGTCTTTGGTACCATGAAGAAATGTTAGGCCTAGAGAATTTAAATGACATTCAAGTAGCTAATATTACTAACTATGTAAGTAAGCGTTTTACAGAGGAACAAAAGTACTTCTCTCAAGATGAGATAGAGAGTATTCTTCAGAAGTGTAAGTAGTTTATAATTTATAAGCTAAAGTAATCTCTCGTTTTCCGGGAGGTCCAGGAACACCTTTCACTTCAAAACCCACCATTTTTAAGTTTCGTTTAAATTGACCTTTGGCGCAATAGGTACTTAGGTGTCCACCTAAAGTTAAAAGTTTAAACATCTTTTCTAGAATGGGAGGCTCCCACAAGTGAGCTTGTGCATTTGGAGCAAATGCATCATAAAAAACAACATCGACTTGTGGTAAGAAATCTAAAGCTGTTTCTTCCAAAAAGCCCTCTATTTTGTGAAGCTTGAAGTCCTCAGAAATAATACTGAGTTTGTTCCAATCAGCATGGTGCAATAGACTAAAAGCATGCTCAACTTCAATTATTTGGTCATAAGCTAAAGACTGGCTTTCTTCTATACTAATAGGGTAAGCTTCAATAGAGTAATAATCGATTGATATTCCGTGTTTCTTGGCATAATCTAAAGCTAATAATGCATTTAAACCGGTCCCAAAACCCATTTCAAAAACCACTATTTTTTTCTTTGGTGCTTGCAGTGCTAGGCCATTTTTGATAAAGATGTGCTGACTTTCTTGCAAAGCGCCATGAATCGAATGATAGTGCTCGCCTAATTCTTCATGAAGAAGGGTATTGCTGCCATCTTTTGTAGGTACAATAGTCATAGTGTAAAGATACAATATTGGAAAGTGTGATTTTCTATTCGACTTACCTTATAAAAAGTTAACTTCATTCAATTGATCTTTCATCCAACTAGTAATGCTATAGCGCATGGCTTTGCAAGGCAGTACCTCGTGAAACAACTCACTGCGAAAGAGTGCTACTCGATTAAAAATGGGAGATACCACGCTTGAATCCGCGTCCTTGTAAATAACTAATTCACCTCCATCAGTTTCTTTCCAGTCTGGATTTAAATAAAGAACAAGGGTTAGAATTCTATGAGCTTGCTGTTTGAATTGATCCCTATGTTTTTTGTAATAAGCCCCTTTGGGGTAAACCGCATACATGCTTTCATAGTCTTTTAAAGAAAGATAGAATTCGCGGCTTAGTTGACCCATTAATTGAGCTAAATAATCGGCATATACCTTTGTAGCTGGTTTGCAGTCTTTAAGGTTTATCCATTTAATTTTATCCTTCCTGAACTCTTCGTGAATGACTAATTGATTAAGCTTACCTATGCCTGCTTTTTTAAAAGTTTCTAGGTTTTGCCATTCCTTTGCTTCACTTAGAATAGAAAGCGCGATATCATGAGGTAAAAAATTATCCAAGAGCAGAATGCCATCCGATGCAAAGGCATCGAGTTGGGCCTCATTTAAAACTTGCAAGTTTATTTAAGAGCCCCAATAACTTTCCCTTCGATAGTTGACACATCTGTGGGTTCAAAAGTACGACCAGTTATTGTCTCATACAGATGGATATATTTTTGACTGATTTCCTTCACAACTTCATCACTCATGGCAGGCATTTGCTGACCTTCCTTTCCTTGAAAGCCTTGGCTCATCAACCATTCACGCACAAACTCTTTAGATAGGTGCTGTTGAGCTTCGCCTTTAGCTTGCTTTTCATTGAATCCATCTAGAAGAAAGTAACGAGAAGAATCTGGGGTATGTATTTCATCAATCAAGATAACTTCACCATCGTATATTCCAAACTCATACTTGGTGTCTACTAATATAAGACCTCGTTCTGCGGCCATATCAGTTCCTCTTTGGAATAACGCACGAGTGTACTTCTCTAATTTATCCCAAACTTCTTGACTTACTATTTCTTGTGCTAGTATGTCGTCTTTACTAATATCTTCATCATGTCCTTCTTCTGCTTTAGTGGCAGGAGTAATAATTGGCTCCGGAAGTTTATCATTCTCTTTTAATCCTTCTGGAAAGCTAAGCCCACATAAACTTCGTAAACCACTTTTGTAAGTTCTCGCTGCATGACCCGCTAAGTATCCTCGAATAACCATTTCTAAACGTATCGGCTCGCAATTCTTACCGATTGTTACGTTAGGGTGGGGAACATTTTCTACCCAATTAGGAACGATATCTTTTGTTGCTTCTAAGAAATGAGCAGCAATTAGATTTAGTACTTGTCCTTTGAAAGGAATAGGTTCAGGAAGAATATGGTCGAAAGCCGAAATTCGATCTGTTGCTACAATAACCAATTTATCTTCAAGACTGTATACATCGCGAACTTTCCCGTGGTATACATTGGTTTGATTAGGGAAATTGAAATCTGAAGAAGGGATGGTCGTGTTCATGTGCTTTGAATTTTTTACAAAAGTAAAGCCTATAAAGTTCTGTGTGAATTATTCTTATTAACTGTTGTTGAAAATCACTAAGTCAAAAAAACTCCTCATCTTTAGCATTCTATGAAGAAACTCTTAGTCATTGGCCGTACGTTTCCTGAGCCTAGTACTACCGCTGCAGGAGAGCATATTTTGGATTTGATGGGGTTTTTCTTAGAAGAAAGCTATGAAATTTTGTTCACGAGTACAGCAAGCTATTCGGAACGATCAGCTAGTTTGGAAGAACTTGGTATTCGAAGCGAACAGGTATTAATTAATGATGAAAGTTTTGATCAACTTGTTCATGATTTTCAGGCTGATGTTGTGCTGTTTGACCGCTTTATTACTGAAGAGCAGTTTGGCTGGCGAGTAAGTGAATTATTGCCAAAATGTGTGAAGATTTTGGATACCGAAGACCTTCATTTTTTACGAAGAGCGAGAGAACATTCTTTTAAGAAGGGGATTGATTTTAGCGAAGATCAATTATATACGGAAGATGCCAAACGAGAGTTAGCAAGTATACTCCGTTGCGATTTGTCCTTAGTTGTTTCCTCCTATGAAATGAGCTTGTTAGAACGCTTATTTAATATTCCTAAAGAGTTATTACTGTATTTACCACTGTTAGTCGAGGACTACAATGGACATGTACATAAAAGCTATAATGAACGGCAATGTTTTGTGAGTATTGGCAATTTTCATCATGCACCTAACCTAGATGCAGTCAAATATTTAAAAAAGGAAATTTGGCCAGCGATAAGGCAACAATTGCCTAAAAGTGAGTTACATCTATATGGAGCCTATGCTCCAGAGCAAGTTAATCAAATGCATCGACCTGAAGAAGGGTTTTTCATTGAAGGATGGGTGGAGAATGTGGATGAAGTAATACAGCAAGCAAAACTCTGCTTGGCTCCGCTCCGTTTTGGTGCCGGATTGAAAGGAAAACTAATGAGTGCCATGTTAAATGGAACGCCTGTTATTACAACTTCCATTGGAGCAGAGGGGATGTATGGTGAATTTAAAGTTCCTGGAAGGATAGCAAAAGACACGGATGAATTTGTTGATTCTGCTGTTGAACTATACAGCAATCAAAGCTTGTGGGATGATTGTCAAAGCGAGATAGAGTCAATATTGAATCAACGCTTTAATAAGCAAGAATATGCAGCTAAGTTCAAAGAACGATTGGCTGTATTGCAAAACAATCTAGAAGGGCATCGTAAGTCCCATTTTATAACACAAATAATTCAGCATCAACATCTGCAAAGTACTAAGTACTTAAGTAAGTGGATAGAGGAGAAGAATAAGTGATTAGTATACTAGTAAGCTAGAAAAAAGAGTTTGGCAGGAAAGAGATTGCTTCTTCATTTTCTTCGTCGATTCTTCGCTATGACGTGTGGTAAGTGATTCATTGCATCTTCGCGTCTTTGCGAGCGATCATTCTATCATTCAAAACTCACTAAGCGTAATCCACTAGAACCTTAACTTTCTTTACTTTTTGTTGATCGCATTTTTCAACAACTTGTTTCACAACATTAGATTTGATAGCTACAAAACTTGCCCGATCTTTAACCTCGATCATGCCAACAGCTGATTTATCTATTCCTCCTAACTGACATACAAAACCTAAAACATCTCCCTTAGAGATTTTATGCATTTTCCCTGCACTAATATATAAGGTGGTAAATTCTGGATCGGGCACTTCCTGCTCACTTTGTTCTGGCTTGAAAGCTACGGGCGTTTGAGCCATATATTCGGGTAGTTCTTTTCCCTCAACTAACAATAAAAACACCTTTCCTTGGTTGTTCATTCTTGCTGTTCGTCCATTTCTATGAATGAAAGTGTCTTCTTTGCTTGGAATTTGAAAGTGGATAATGTTTTTAATCTCTGGGATATCTAATCCTCTTGCTGCCAAATCAGTGGCCAAAAGTATAGAGTTACTTCCATTTCTAAATTTGAGTAAAGATTTCTCTCTTTCCTCTTGGTCTAAATCTCCGTAGAAGACACTATGGGGAAGCTTAGAATTAAACAAGAAGTCACTCAGGTCCTCAATGTCTTTCTTAAAATTACAAAATACGACTGTTGACTCCAGAGGAAAATTTCTAAGCAAGCTTGCTAATTTAGCTAACTTCTCTTCCCATGGCATTTCTACAAAGTAATAATCTAAGTTCGGGGCCAAGTCTTGGTCTAAATAATTAATCTCATGAGGTTCATGCATTCTAAAATATCCAGGAAGCTCATTGATTTTAGTTGCAGAAGTCAGCATACATTGCTTGATGTTCGGCAGGTGATAAAGAATGCGTTGCATTTCTTTACTAAATCCAAGTTCCAAGCATTTATCATATTCATCAATCACTAAAGCCTTGAGGTCTTGAGTGCTAAAAGTTTCTCGTTGGAGATGATCTAATAACCTACCTGGGGTAGCAATCAAAAGAGCTGGTGGATGTTTTAGGCTTTGACGCTCTCTACTAAACGGGTGTCCTCCGTAGCAGGTTAAAACCTTATGTCCCGATTTTAACTGGCGAAAAACCTTTTCTATCTGTAAGGCTAATTCTCTAGTTGGTGCTAAAATCAGACTTTGAATTCCCGACTGTTGATCATCTAATCGACGCAGAAGAGGTAACAAGAAGGCTAAGGTTTTTCCACTTCCCGTTGGGGCTAAAAGGATAAGTTCGTTGTGCTCTTTACTTTCATCTAAAGCCGCTTTTTGCAAAGGTTTTAAATCCTTGAATTCAAGATTATTTAAAATCTGCGGAATATTTATTTTAGTATAACTCATAATTAGTTATTTGCTTTTTCTTGATTAATTAAGTGCAAGGCGTTAGCGCATCGCATTCCATCAATGGCTGCGCTAACTATTCCACCCGCATACCCAGCTCCTTCACCAGAAGGGTAGAGGTTGCTAATTCGTGGATGTTGTAAAGTTTCTTGATCTCGAGGAATTCTCACAGGACTACTGGTTCTGCTTTCAACCCCCACGAGAATGGCATCATTGGTACGGTAGCCTCTCATTTTTTTACCAAAATCGCTTAAACCTTGCCTCAAACTTTCAGTAATGAAATTGGGTAATATATTGGATAAATCGCGACTAGCAAGTCCAGGTTGATAGGAACTTCTAGGTAAAGATGATGACAATTTGTTTTGAATAAAATCTTCAACACGTTGAGCTGGAGCTTCAATACTTCCGGTGCTTGCAAATGCATTTTGTTCTACCTGCTCTTGAAGTTTCAATGCAGCTAAAGCTCCTTTTTTTGCATATTCTTGCCAATTTTCTGGTCGAACTTCTACCACCATACCGCTATTAGAATAGATTCCATTTCTAGCACTTGAACTCCAACCATTAACTACAATTTCATTAAGGTCTGTGCTTGCAGAAGCTATAACTCCTCCCGGACACATACAGAAGGAAAATACTCCTCGTCCTCCGGCTTGAGTAACTAAGCTATAACTTGAAGGTGGAAGATTTTTGCCACGTTCTGGTCGTTTGTATTGGATGGAATCAATTAATTCCTGAGTGTGTTCAACTCGAACTCCAAGGGCAAATGGTTTTGCTTCAATTTCTACTCCCTTCTTATCTAATAGATAAAAGATATCTCTAGCAGAATGACCAGTAGCAAGTATCAATTGTTGGCACTCATGCTCGCTTCCGTCTTGACAAATCAGTTTTGAAATCTTATTTTCTTTGATGTCAAAATCAACTAACTTTTGTTCAAAATGTATTTCACCATCATTATCTAGAATGCTTTGTCTCATTCGAGCTATGATACTAGGTAATTTGTTAGTGCCAATATGTGGGTGAGCTTCGTAAGCTATTTTTTCATCAGCTCCATGCTGGATAAAAGTATCTAATACCTTTTTCACATTTCCACGTTTGGTACTTCTGGTATATAGCTTGCCATCACTATAGGTTCCTGCCCCACCTTCCCCATAACAATAATTACTCTCTGGATTAATAAGGCCTTGCTTGTTTATCGCTGCAATATCAGCAATGCGCTTTTCAACTGCTTTTCCACGTTCAAGAATTATGGGTTTTATACCATGCTCTATACATTGCAGTGCAGCGAATATGCCAGCTGGACCAAATCCAATGATGTGACAGGTGCTTTGTTGTTTTTTCTGAATCTTAAATAGGTCTTTTTCTTCAAGAATATCTTCATCTAGAAGAAATACTTCAACCCGAAGATTGAACCAGATACTCCTACTTCGAGCATCCATCGATTTACGTAGTAGACGGATGTGTTGAATTTCGTGGATTGGAATTTTTAAGACTTCACTAGCCGCTATTCGAATGGCATCATCATTACTGACTTGCTCTGGGCTAAGCTTTAATTGGGTAATTGTAGACATAATTAGAGTTAGGTATTTATCCTAAGAAGCTACAAAGGTAGGTGATTGTTAAGTGAAATAGTTAATTAGTATACTAGTTAATTAGTACAGGCATACAAAGTAAATGATTTAGTGCTTAATACTAGTACTCTGTACTCGTACTTTCTTTAATATGACCAGAAGTCTTGCTTGAATTTGAACTTCATACTCAATTCATGTACTTGACCAACATCTTTACGAACGTTTCCTGCCCCCATATCATATGAATATCCAACACTAAAGGCTTTACTAATTGTAAATCCGCCTTCGAACATAACAGCGCTTAAACTACGCCAACCAGCTCCAACAAAGAATACTTCTTGAATCGCAAATCGAGTAGATATCATTGCTTGCGGTGGTGCATTAATCACGTAGTGAAAATTAAAAGCAGGTTCTATGTAGAATAGTTTATCATTAGGACCACTTGCTTTCTTTTCATTTAAAAATATTCTTCCACCGAACATTGCATAATAATGTTGCATCTTTTTGAAACGACTTTCTTCTCCATTTTGACCTTCAACAGTAACGTTTAAGTTTAACAATTGTGGAATGGAAGCACTTGCAAATAGGGTCTTGCTTTTGTAATAAATACCGAATGAAGCATCCGGAAAAAATTGAGATCCTTTATTTCTGAAGATGGCGTCATCTTGAGGAATATCTAATCTTATTTTATTTCCATTAATTCTATGCTGCATGATGCTAGCGGATAAGCCAAAGGAAAGAACCTTATATTCACTAACTCCTCTTCTAAATTCTGATAAGACCAAATTGTACGCAAAAGAACCTGAAATACCTGTGAAGGATGTAGGACCAATGAAATCCGTAAAGATAGTTGCACCAACACCAATATTTTTATCTTCTATGCTAGTTTGAAAAGAAGCTACACCTGTGAAAGGTGAAGCATTAATATTTGTCCATTGTTTTCGGACAGAAAGTGTAATGACAGAAGCTTGATCTGTTC
>ERZ887849.804-NODE-804-length-31946-cov-21.087172_pt1 | contig 31946 bp, 1 predicted proteins | sample MGYA00521267_ERZ887849 | MGnify/ENA primary metagenome ERZ887849 (study PRJEB32303, sample SAMEA104408601) | aquatic metagenome | biome: Brackish water; feature: Pelagic; material: water | place: Baltic Sea | collected 2014-06-06T16:11:00 | depth 2,863 m ... | reverse complement strand
TGCAACTTGAACAGCTGGTGGCCGAAGCGACCGGCGAAGATGTCCGAGCGATCCGTCAACGCGGTTTTAGCGTGGCAGATCCGTTTGAAGTCGACTTCGACCCCGAACCCGACAATCTGCCACCGCAGATGATCGACTGGGACGAACTGGATCTCCAACGCAACCTGGCGGTCGTATCTCAGGGTCGAGCCCGTCACTTTGCATGAACAGGTAACTATCGTGGCCACGTCTTCATTTGTTTGAGGGCGTGGCTGTTCTTTTTCATTACTTCCTTCAGGAGACATTCATCATGGCAGTCACACTTTCAGTCGGCCTGCAGAAGAAGGTCGGCCTTCCCGATTACGGTTCGTTCGGTGCGAGCTGTCACGTCGAGTTCGAGATTGACCGCTGTTTGGTCGACCACGATCTGGACAGCTTCCATCAGAAGGTGGCTGGAGCCTTCGCTGCGTGTCGGCAAGCAGTTAATGACCAACTGGCTCAGCAAGCCGCCCCACATTCAAAAACCAACGGAGTTGATTATTCCGGCGGCACGCCAGGTCGTAATGGCCACTCACATACAAACGGCAACGGAGCCAGGCAACCGATTGGCACGGCCACCCAAAGCCAGGTTCGGGCTATCTTCGCGATTGCCAGGCGACAACGAGTCGATCCGACAAATCTGGTTCGTGAACGGTTCAATGTCGAACGTCTCGAAGATCTGTCGATTCGTGAGGCCAGCACTTTGATCGCCCGACCTCAAGCGTGGAGCGGTCGAGGTGGGATCATGATTACGGTCGCTCCGCCGACACGCGACTATCTCAGTTACTCTGCGGTCCGTACGTTTCAAGGATGTCCGCTGAGGTATCGGTTCAGATACATCGACGGCTTGCCGGAAGACTGCGTTTCTTCGAGCTTGGTTTTCGGCAGTGCGATTCACGCTGCGGTGGAATTCTTCTTCAGTCAACAGTACCGTCAAAGACAACGTCAGAGGCAAACGCCTCATCGCTGGATAGAATTTGGATAAACTCAAAGGCATTTTACTAGCGCTTCAAGCCGTTTCCTGAAACCCCCAACGGAATCTGAGGGCTAATCACCAGACCGCCCACGTGACGCCTATTCGGCCTGCAACTCCCAAATTGTCGGAGAATAGGGACGGTATATGCCACAATTTTGTCCAGCAGGGAGTGAACGTCGGTATGCTGCCTGACGAAACTTCAAAATCCGATGCGCGTTCATCTGTATTGTGCGGCGACTGGGAAGTCATTGCACGGGCGGCTCGAACGATTCATTCAAGAGCAAGGTGCGCATTTCTTAATGCGTGCACTTATCGGCATCGGTTTTAATCGAAATTAATCAAGGCGAATATTGATGAGCTGGTTTGCAGGTAAGCAGGGATCAAGCCACAAGGACGATGGCAGAAGTTTAAACCGAATTGACAGAATTCGCGCAAAGGCACTGCATTTTCAGCAAAGATTCGTCGCACGACGCCAGCGTGCCGCGAGAACCCTTGAGCGTCGCCGGAATGCGTTTAAAAATGCTGGCCTGGCATTTCGTCTGTGGTGGCTATCGTTGCTGGGGCTAATAACCAGATGGCTGGAACCGATTCGTAACCAGGCTAAATCGGGGCGGCGTTCCGGCGTGAAGACCTCGGTTAGACACAGCTTCGGAGATGTCGCTGCGGATCTGGTTGTGGTGAACCACATGGAAGTCCTGGAAAATCGTGTTCTGCTGACTGCGAATCTCGCGTATCCCGTCGACGCGGTGAACGATGAACTGACTCTTTCGTTTGACGCTGATGCTGATGAGTATCGGTTGCTGACCAACGCCGACATTGTGGTGTCGCGTGCCGCGGCAAGCGGCGCAACGAGTGGCGGGATCCAGATTACGGGTACCACAACGGCCGATGCATTGCGACTCGACACAGCGTCGCTCTCGCTGGCGGGCTCGACGGCAACAATCTCGTTCGTGGGGGCCGGCGACGACGCCGTGGCCGTGACCGCCGATGCGAATTTCACGCTGACCGGCTCGACCCTCGCTGTGGGCTCGACGACGTTCACGCTCGCCGGGTTTGAACGGGCGGAACTAACCGGCGGCGTGTCGGCCAACATGTTCACGTTCGGCGACGTCACAATTCCGTCGGTCACGGTAGACGGTGGCGACGCGTCCGACACCATCCGCAGTGGCAAGCTCAGCACGACCTGGAGCGTCGGCCTCGGCGACATTTTGGCCAATGCCGGTTCTCTCGACGAGACGATCATCTTTGTGTCGATCGAAAATCTGACGGGCGGCTCGGGGACCGACGCATTCAAATTCATCGACGGCGGTTCGGTGAGCGGTGCGATCGACGGAGCTGGCGGCGAAAACAGTCTCGATTACGACGACTACACCACGCCGATCGTCGTCGATCTCCGCCTGCATACGGCTACCGGGAGCGGTAGCGCGACCAACATTCTGACTGTCGCCGGCGGATCGGACGATGACTCGCTCTACGGGCCCGCACTCGATGCCGTCTGGCGAGTCACCGGTGAAAACGAGGGCACGATCGACTTCGATGCCACCGCAGACTCGGTCCGGTTCAAGGGCATCGAGAATCTCTTCGGTGCCGATGCTACCCGCGACGACTTCATCATCAATTCAGGCGGCAGTCTCGGCGGCACCCTTTACGGCGGTGCGTCGAGCGTCGATACCCTCGTGATCCAGGAAAACACCGACGACGCCCCCTTCGTCCTTGTGAATGCTGTCAACGCGGCTGCCGCGTCCTTCACGGCCTACGGCAGGACGGTCGCGTTCTCGGGAATCGAGCCGATCGTGAGCGGCACGGCCACGGACCGCGTCATCGCCGGGAGCAGTCTGCCGGACAGGTTCCGGATCGAATCGGTCGATGCGACGATGCTCAGGGTGGTCAGTGGCGATCTCAAGATCTACGACGTCGGGACGAGTAGCGTGATCCGGACGATTGCGTTCGCCAATCCGGTCAGCCTCGTCGTGTCCCTTGGCGGAGGAAATGATCAGCTGAAGATCGGTGCGCTTGCGGCTGGGCTTTCGACCACCATCTCATTCGACGGAGGCGTCGACAGCGACTTCCTCGTGGCCGCTGATCGCGACAACCAGTGGGCTATCGCCGGCGAGAACCGCGGCACGCTCAATGGCCTGCTGGCGTTCACAAATGTCGAGAGTCTGATCGGCGGGGCACTGAGCGATCGTTTTGCCTACGCCAATCAGGCCACGGTTACCGGAATGGTTGACGGCGGAAGCGACGGCATCGACACGCTCGACTATGCCAGCTTTACCACGCCGCTCCAGATCCAACTGGGCGAGGGGAACGTCAATATCGATGCCGTGATTGGCGGGGCCGCGGCCGATACCCTCGTCGGCCTGAACGCGACCAACATCTGGACGATCGGTGGAGTCGGCTCCGGAACGGTGGCCGCGACGTCCAGCAAGCGGTTGCGGCTGGACGGTGGCGAGGTGGTGGTTGATACGGTTGCCGATCGCATTCGCCTTCCCTATCTGCACGATTTCTCCACGGGGGATCTCGTTCGCTACACGAGCAGCGACCCCGACGCGGCGTCGCAGAGCGGCCTGACACAAGGCACCGATTACTACGTCGTCGTGGTTGATGACCAGTCTTTTTCGCTCGCCTCGTCCGCCCCGACCTTGCCCCCGCTGGCATTTGGCGACTGGTCGGCGGGAACCCGTCGTTTCGTGGATGCATCCGGCCTCCCGCTCCTGTCGTTGGATGGTAGCGAGCAGATCGACGCCTACGCCAACACGATCACCATCGCGGGAGCCCACGGCCTGAGTGATGGCGATCGCGTCACCTACCGCTACGACGGCTCGCGGGACACGAGCGGACTGACCGACCAGACCGAATACTGGGTGCTGAAGGTCGATGACACCACCATCAAACTGTTCATCGAGGCTCCTGCCGTCGTGGAATTGGGCGGGTACGGCTGGCCGCTCGATCGGCTCACCACCCTGAGCCTTCAGGATGCATTCCCCACGGTCACGTTCAGCGGCGTGGAGAGCCTGCTGGGAAATGCCAGCGACGACACGTTCGTGATGCAAGCCACCGGGCAGATCAACGGCACGCTCGATGGTGGCATTGGCGTAAACACGCTCGATTACTACAGTCAGGCTGGACCAGTCACCGTGAATCTCGCCCGCCGCGGCACCGTCTCGATGACGGGGGCCGCCGGCGTGCGCAACATCGATGAGGTGATCGGTGGATCGGGAACGAGCGACCTGTTGGTGGGGCCGGATGAGCAGGCCCTCTGGGAGATCACGGGCTCCAATCTGGGCCGGGTCAACGGCATCAACTTCGCGGGATTCGAAAATCTCCGTGGTGCAGCCAGCACGCAAGACGGCTTCATCGTGCGGGCCGGCGGCAGCCTGTCTGGAGTCGTCGACGGTGGCGCAAACGGCCAGGACGGGCTGGCCGTCGAGAATCCGGCCGCTCTTGGCGATCTCGCGGTACTTCTGCCTGATTCCACGGGAGCGGGCACGATCGCGGCCGACGGCATCTATGCAAACGTCGCCGCGGTGACGTTTGCCGGCATGGAGCAGCCGTTCTCGCTGGACACGTCGGTAGCCGATCAGATCACGCTCCGCGGCTCGGCATTCGCCGATACGGTCTCATTTTCCCAGGACGGTACGGCATTGAGTGTGACCGAAACTGCGGCCAGCCGTTTCTTCTGGGATTTTGCGACGCAGGCCTTCGTGGCCAAAACACAATCTTTCACGATTGCTCCAGCAACCTCGGCACGGACCTTCCGGGCCAGCTTCGACAAGGGCGACGTTGTCACCATCACCGGCTTTGACCCCGGCACGGAGACGTCGCTCGAGGTGCCGGATGCCGGCGACTACACGTTCAGCGGTGACGTATTCACCTACGGCGGCGATGTCACTGTCACGGGCGACAGCATCATCGTGGACGCCGGAGTGACGATCTCGACAAGAAACAACGATGTCTTCGGCGTGTCCATCGGGGACTCCGGCGATATCACGCTGACGGCAGAGACGATCACGATCAACGATCGGGCGGCGCTGCTTAGTTACGACAACCGCGTTGCCACGCTTCCGACGGCTGGGACGCCCGCGGCGATCAAGGACATCGCCTATCCAGACGTACAACTCAATGCTGGCGGGGTGCTCCCGCTCTGGAAACCCGGATACGTGTTTCTCGATCGGGCCACGAAAACAAGCGGCTCGGGCACTGGCATGACCGTCGATCTGGTTGTCGATAGGGCCGGCGCGGTCACCCTACTCGTCCATGACGCCGGGACAGGCTACGCCGACAACGACGAGATCTGGGTCGAATTTCGCGAAGTGAATACAGATGCGGGCATCACCGACGCTTACACGCTTCTCGGATTGCAACTCTTCGATGCAATCGACTGGAATGGTCTCGTGGTTGGAGGGAATGCGGCCAAGGTCGCCACGTTCAAGGTCGATGGCCTCATGGGAGCAGGGGGCGACATTTCGCTCCTGGCTTTCAACCACGAGTTCGTCCAGGGCGCGTTCTACACCGTTACCACCAACGCCCAGATCGACATCCACAACGCCACGCTCCATGGCCGGAACGTTTCGATACGTGCTGACGCGAACAACAACGACGTGACGATCCTCATCGATACGATCGAGGACGGGGCTTTGGGTGAAGACTGGCAGTGGCTCGTCGACTTGGGGAACGGCCTGGGGGATTCGCTCGAGGCGCTTGTGGTCCTGCTTTCCAAATACCGGCCGTTTTTCGGTGTCGGCATGCTGGACGCCGAGGCGAGCGTCACGCTCTCGGAGGGCACGCAGGTCATTTCCGACGGGATGGCGAAAGTCTCCGCGCGATCGGACTCCGAAGTGTTGTTCGATGTGATCAGCGACTTGATCGGTGGGGGATATGCCTTCTCCACCTCCAACGCGAAGGTCGATGTCCAGGATACCGTCTCGATCAGGGCGGCCCACGGCGTGGAGCTTTCCGCATGGTCGGATAACACGATCGCGGTCGGCGTGCAGGTGGGCGGCGAACTTGCCTACGGCAAGTTCCGTGGACTGACCGGCACGCCGTTTGGCATCTCGGTGCTGGTCACCGAGGCCAATTCGGCGGCCACCGTCACCATCGGCGCCGGGGCGAGCGTGCATACCATTGCCGGGGACGTTACCATTCTCGCGGTCAATACAAAGACCATCTCGGCCACCGCCCAGGCGATCGGTGAATACAAGGTGCTGGCGGCGACCGTCTCCTGGGCGACGGGATTGGCGACCGCGGAGGCTGTGGTGCATGGCACGGTCACATCGGAGCAGGGGGACGTGGCAGTCCGTTCCCAGACGTCGAGCCTAGGAACGCTCTCTGACAGCTATTCCCAGATCGGTGCGACGGCTGCCACGAAACAGAAACGCAAAAAGGCCGATAAATTAGGTGATAAAGTCCGTGGTTTCTTCGGAAAGAAGGCCGACGCCCCCCTCTCGCGTCTCAGCAATTCAGCCTTGTCGAGCCCCGGCGACGACGATGATGACTGGGACGATGATGATGACGACGTCGACGAGCAGCCGAAGCAGGCCAGCAAGGAAAAGTCGTCACCCGGGAAGGTTGCCCGGTTCAAAAGCGGAGTGAACGGCCTCTACACCAATGCGAAGGCCGGAAAATACGGCTCATGGCTGTCGTCAGACGATGGTAAGTCGGCCGAGAAGTTCAAGAAGTTTGGCGGCTCGTTCGTCTTCGGGTTCACCAGCCACGACAGTTCCGCAACCAGCACGATCGGCGGAACGGGAATCGTCAGCGCAGGACGAGATGTCACGGTTCTGGCCGACATGGTGGACCGCCCAGAAGCAATCGCTGCGGCGGATGTCACCAGTGGGCAGGCCACCGCAGAACGCAACTACCAAGAGACCCAGAAGGACTACGCGGGGGCGTTGTCGATTCTGGTCGCGTCCTACACCAGCACATCGACTGCCCAGATCCTTTCCAACGCGACGATCGAGACCAATACCCTCATTGACGTGGCCGTCAGTTCCCTCACGGTCCAGGCCAGAACGTTCATCCCCTACGACTTTCCGCTCGAGCGGACCCTGAGCCTCGGTGACTTCTTCGCCAAACTCGGTGAGGTGCTGTTGTCGAGGAACTACGGCGCGACCACCAGCTGGGCGAAGGCGAACGCCGCCTCCACGAAGGGGGCTGTCACCGGATCGTTCAGCAGGTTCAGCCTCAGTCCGACGGCCACCGCCAGCATCGGCTCCGACGTAGCCATCAACCAAGGGGCGGGGGCGGTACGCCCGGGCGATGTCGTTGTACGGGCGGATTCTGAGAGCCAGATCGTGAATTTCGTCGATGAGCCGCTGAAGCTCGTTGGTGTGCTCAAAGGCATCAAATCCCCCTCAGGCTCGTCGGGGGGCGGTTCCTTCGGGGCGGTCTACTACGTCGGCGTCACTTCGGCGACGGTCGCTGCGGGAGCGAATATCAAGGCACGGGATCTTACGGTCGATGCCACGTCAAACCTGATGAACGTGTCGTTTGGCATTGCGGGAAGCAATACCAGCGGTGTGTCGTTCAACGGCGTCGTCACGTACGCCGACATCAACAACTCGACGCTCGCGCAGATCAGCAGCGGTGCAATTGTCGATGCGGCCGGAGCAGTCACCGTCACCGCGTTTGACGACATCTACAACGCCAACGCCGCCGGCGGGATCTCTCTCGGCAGGAGCGTCGGAATCGGCGTGACGGGTTCCGCCAACAATATCGTTCGCAACACCCGGGCGATCCTCGGCGACGAGGTGCAGCTGCTCGGCCGGGGGGAAGCGAATCCGAACGAGGGCGTCGACGCTGCCGCGAACACGATCGACCTCGGCTATGCTCATGGGTTTATTACCGGCGATGTCGTGCAATACAGCAGCCCCGGTGAAGACGGCGATATTCGCGGACTGGTCGATGGGCAGCGGTATTTCGTTCGCGTGATCAGCCCTACGGTCGTGATGCTGGCCCGGTCTAACGAAGAGGCGCAGCAGTCGGCTCCGACATTCGGGGCTAGCGCGATTAGCAGCGGAACTGATCAGCTCGCCGTGGGCTATATACACGGCTTTCAGACGGGCGACGCAGTCGTCTACGACAACGGTACCGGTACCGACGTGGGCGGGCTAATTAACGGCAGCACCTACTATGTAATTTGGAGCGATGCCACCACGATTAAGCTAGCCGCGTCAAAGGCCGATGCGGAGGATGGTGACCAAATCGACTTGGATGTGGCCGCCGATCCGGGCAGTGGCACCGGTCACACATTGCGTCTTGATTTGAGCAGTGATGGCGTCCGTGGCGACCAGCACATTATCGGTCGCACGTTCAGTGCCGAGCGTCGCGACGAGGCCGTTGTTGCCCTAGGCGATTCAATCGATTTTGGTCAACCTCACGGATTCACACTGGGGCAAAAAGTCCGGTACGTGGCCGATAGTGCGGGGGCGATACGCACTTCAACCGATGGCGTTCTCACCGATGGCGGCTTCTACTACGTCATCCCCGATGAGAGCAGTCCGAACTTGTTCCAACTGGCCAGGAGTCTAGCGAAAGCCCAAGCCGGAGAGATGATCGACCTGACGGCGCCGGTTGCGGTTGGATCGGAACATGGTTTTGCCGTGACATTCGACCCCGAGATCGCAGTTACGCCGTCGGGCTTAGCCGGCGAATCATACACGGCCATCGATCTGGGCTACGAACACTTGCTGCGTGGCGGTGACGCCTTGGTCTACGATGATGGCGGCGGAAAAGGAGCTGATTGGCTTCCTCGTGATTCAGGACTCACCAGCGGCCAGACTTACTATGTGGGTTTGGTCGACGACAGCACCAGTCTGGTCAAGCTCAGTGATGCACCAAACGTCGTAGATTTGAGTGATGAAACATGGACCGCCGGAACGCGAACGATTACAGCCAATGGAAGCGATGACATCCGGATCGATGCGACATCGTTGGTCGGTGGCAGCGAGAATACGATCAGGTTTGCTTCCGCCCATGAGCTGAAGGACAACGACGTCGTTGTCTATCGCTTCACGCGCATCGAGGACGTCAATGTAGCGGACAATAGCCAGCTATCCGATGCGACGGTGTACTATGTGCTTGTCGTCGATTCCGCCACGATCAAGCTGCTGCGTTCGCCTCGCAGTTTTGTCGATATCGGTTTACCCTTCGATCTCGATGTCCTTGGGCTGTTTGAAACGCGTGACCCAAAGTTGGGTGTCAATCACACATTGCGGCTGCCACTCGATTCCGAGCTGGCTGTAACGGAAGCGTCAGCAGCACTCTCCGACACTATCGACTTAGGCTACATTCACGGATTTGAAACGGGCGAACGCGTGTTTTACAGCCACGGCGATGGCGACAGCATCGGCGGCCTGGCTCATAAAAATGATTATTACGTCATTCGTGTGAGCGACACAGTGATTCGGCTCGCAAAAACCGAGAAGGACGCCTTGGCGGGCGTCTGGATTGATGTCGACCCATCGGTGGCCACGGGTGTATCGCACGCCTTCGGCAGGCCGTTTCAAGCACGGCAGACCGTCGACAGTGTTGCGAACACGATCTACTTCAACGCCGTCCATGCCTATCAGGATGGCGATGCCATCGTCTACGACAATGGTGGCGGCGGCACCAGCATCGGCGAACTCAAGCAGGGGCTGACCTATTATGTTACTCGGGTTGACGCCTATACTATCACTCTGTCAACCGACTCGGCTGACCGCACAGGCACGCTTGTAAACCTAGACGGAGCCGTCGCGTCGGGGAAGAATCACACGCTCACCGACGTCGGCGGTCTGGGGTCGGTTCGAGCAGTTGGCTTACTCACCGTCAAGGCTACCAACACCGGCACGGTTGGTACCGGCACGCTCGCCGCGGCCGGCACAAGGACCGCAAAGGCAAGTGATTCGGCTGACGCGAAGGAAACGCCTGCGGGCACCAAATGGGGCCTGGCGATCTCGGGTAGCGTCTCGGTCAACTCGATTAACGACACCGCCACGGCGTTATTGAACCGAGCGACAGTGCTTCAGAGCGGTGGCGTGGAGGTGCGGGCGAAGAACGACACGGACAACACTGCCATTTCCGGCGCGTTTGGCCTGTCATTCAACAAGAGTGGCAGCACATCGGTCGGGCTGGCCGGTGCCGTGACCGTCAATATCCTGACGAACAAGACATACGCCTCAGTCGACAACTCCACACTCCGGGATGCTGGCGATGTGATCGTTGACGCCTACGCTTCCGGCGGCACGCTGGCGGTCGCCGCCGGGATCGGAGTATCGGCCAACGGCTATGGGGTAGCCGGTTCGGTCGCCTACAACACGGTCGCGACTGACACTGTGGCAAAACTCACGGGTAGCGCGCTCACGGGCTCGAGCCTGACCGTCAGCGCCAGCGACTTTACCTCGATCTTCGCGGTGGCGGGTGCAATCGCCGGCGGTGGCAAGGCTGGGATCGGGGCCGGGTTTGCCTACAACAACATCAATGGGGGTGCGATTTCGTATCTATCGACTACCGATGTCCACCTTGTCGGCGCCTTGTCCGTCACCGCAACGAACAGTTCCACGATCACTGCCGTGGCGGCCGCGATCAGCGTGGCATTTGCGAGTACATCGAAGGAGGCAAACATTCCTCCGAACTCGGCGGATTCCAAAGCGTTCGTTGTTGCGTTGGCCGCAGGTGTTTCAATCAACGTCATGACTGGCGTAACGAAAGCTTATGTCTCAGATACTGGAACGGCAACGAATCCACTGACCGCAGCTAGTGTCCAGGTGAAGTCTGCAGATACGGATTCCAAAATTGTGGCAGTCGCCGGCGGAATCGCTGTGGGATACTCAAGCGTCAACAGCCTGAAGGCCCAGGGCAATTCCACGGCCGCAGCGGCAGGCATCTCGGTGGTCTACAATGTTCTGGACAGAACTCTTGAATCATACATTGAGGATGCACAGATTTCCGCCGGTGGTGACGTGGATGTCATTGCGCAGTCTGCCGGAGAAATCTACGCCCTGGCTATTGCCGGCGCGATCGCGGTCGGTAAGGGAACGAATGGTGCGAGTGCCTTCAGCGGTGCTGGCTCCGTCACGTTCAATAAGTTAAAAAGTCGTGTCAAAGCCCGCGTGAAAGGCAGTCGGGTCACCACAAGCCGCTCGGGTAAGGTCAATGTCTCTGCGACGAATGATTCGACAATCACAGCGAGTGCCGGCGGGGTCGCGATTGCCGTAGCCCTTGCAGATGGTGCCGCCGACAGCAGTTTGTCGATTGCCGTCGGTGCTGCTGTTGCCATCAATCAGATTTCCGAGGGTTCAACCACCGCCGCCACGATTGAAGACTCGGTGATTGACGCCAGTGGCAGCGTCAGTGTCACCGCGGACAATGGTGCGGAAATTCACGCCTTCGCGTTGGCCGGCGCTGCGGCCATTGGCAAGTCGGCTCAAGGCGGTGTTGCGTTTGCCGGTGCGGGCGCGGTCACCGTGAACAACATCGAAACGACCACCGAAGCCTACATCACCGGCGCTAATACGCCGATCGCGGACAATGACGACGTCACGTTGCGTGCTTCGGGCGGGGATCTGAAAATCGCGGCGGTCGATCGATCGACCATCACGGCCGATGCCGTTGGAATATCACTGGCTGCTCAAAAGGCGGGTTCGGGGACTGGCGTCGGCGCTGCGCTCGGTGTCGCTCTGGCGTTCAACAACGTGACGCAGACGACGTCCGCCTACTTTTCCGAGGCCACCAAAGCATCGGTTCAGGGAGACATTCGGATCACGGCGGAGACGACCGGCGCCAGCGAGGATGACAACGCGGAACCTTGGACCTTCACGAAGTCCAGCATCACCAACAATGCAATGACGATTACCGATCACGATCTGGAAACGGGTGACCGTGTCTTCTTTGAACAGGGCGACGGAAACGGAAACATCGGTGGGCTCAAAGACGGTGATGTTTACTACGTCATCGTTGACATCGTTGACAAAGACCAAATCCGGCTAGCGACAACCAAAGCCGCTGCCACCAACGAAGAGCCCGAGCCCATCGAACTCGATGCGACGTCCGCCTCGGGCACCTACACGCTCAAGACGCGAAAAGCAACGATTGACGCCTTAGCCGTCGCCGGTTCCGCGGGCGGTGCGTATGGATCGGGTACCGCAGGCGGTTTGGCGGGAGCTGGGGCCGGGGCAGAAAACACGGTCATCAACACCGTCAAGGCCTACATCAGCGATAGCCCGAGCGTCACCAGTCAAACGGGCAGTCTGGTTGTCGATGCCCGCGACTCTTCCTTTGTGAATGCCGACGTGGTGGGAGCCTCCTTCGCCATTGGAATCAGTACCGGCGGGAACGCCGGCAGCTTAGCCGTCGGTGTTTCGGTCGCCCGAAACCACATCACCAACACACTGGAAGCATCCGTCAAGGATTCGACGGTTCACGCCGATGAGGGCGGGATGAACATCCAGGTTCTGGAGGATGCCACGATTATGGCCCTCTCCGTGGCAGCCTCGGTATCGGGAAGTCTTAGTTCTGGCGGCGGCAGCGCCCTTGCCCTCAGCGGTGGTGGTGCCGAAGCACTGAACGACATCAGCAGCGACGCCAACGCCTTTGTTCAGGACAGCACGCTGACATCTCGCAATGACGTTCAGATTATCGCAATCAACGACGCATCCATTGAAGCGGATGTCTACGCGATCGCCGCATCGGGCAGCGTTGGCAACGGTGTCGCAGCAGCGATTGGCGGTGCCCGAGCGGTCAACACGGTCCACGGCGAAGGGGCCAATGACAAGAATCAAGTCAAAGCCTACATCCAGGATTCGACCGTTACGGTCACCAGTGGCTCGCTCGAACAAACCGCGACGTCGAATCAATCGATCGACGCCGTGGTGGGTGCCGGATCGATTGCATTATCCGGCGCAACCAACGGTTTTGCGGTCGGTGTTAGTGGTGCCGGAGCTCAGGCAATTAATGATGTTGGCATGGACGTGCGAGCATACATCGACAACTCGGGCCTTCCCGTAAGCGATCCTGTGCAGGTGCCCGAGATTTCCGTCACAGGAGGAGACCTCACACTGAGAGCGATCGACGCTTCAGCAATTACCGTCGTCGTTGGGGCCGGCTCGATTGCTGCTTCCTTCGCTGCCGACGGTCCGAGTGTCTCAATCGCCATTGGTGTGGCCCTGGCAGAGAACACAATCCAGAACGACGTGAAAGCGTTCATCAAGCAAGCAGATGGCGTTGATGTCAGTGGTTCAATCACGCTTGACGCCATGGAAGCCGCCACCATTTCAAGCACAACCGTGGCTGTTGCCCTGGGCGTTGGTGTTTCTGCGGCAACCTTTGGCGTTGCGTTGAGCGGTGCCGGAGCTAACGCGACAAACATCGTGAACAACAAAGTTCAGGCCTACGTTGACAACAGCCTGTCAGTTACGGCAGCACAGAATGTGGTGGTTCACGCGACCAGCACCGCCGCAGTGACTTCTCTGGTTGGAGCCGCTGCGGCGTCGGTCGGCATTGGGACGACCTTTGCAGCTTCGGGCGCGATCGGCGTCGCTCTCGCAAGAAACCTGATAGGCTTTGAATCGCACGACCAGGACACGCGCACCGAAAACGCAAGCCAGGTGCTGGCTTATATTTCAAATTCCGGTGTCACCGCGACCGATGGTTACTTTGAGGTGCATGCCACCTCAAATGACACTGTTGCCGCAGACGCGTTTGCAGGCTCCGTCGCAATCAGTGTCGGCGCCAGTGGGTTCGCCGGTGCTGGCGCGGGTGTGGAGGTCACCAATCGGCTGGGAACCGAGGTTCAGGCTTTCGTCAAAGACTCGGACGTGACGGTCAATGACTCGGACGTGACGACCGTCAACGTTGACGACGGTAATATGGATATCCAGGCAATATCTTCCAGTCAAATCACCAAAGCGAATGCGACCGGCGTGGCTGTTGCGGCTGTGATTGCCCCCGAAGGAGTTGCGATCTCGATTGCCGCCTCCATTGTCGACAATCGAATCGTCAACAAGGTCGATGCGTTTATCGCGGGAACGGCAGAGCACGAGATCAACGTGGCCGGAATCGTCAATGTATTGGCGGATGCTACCCAGGCCAACATCAGCAATACCAACGCAGTCACCGCATCCGTATCCATCGGACTTGTTGGGGTCAGCGGCGGTGGTATTGACATCGACAACGTTGTGGAGAATAGTGTCGCCGCTGCCATTCGTGGTGCTTTGACCGTAACCGCGGGAGATTATCTATATCTGGAAGCGAAGGAAACCGCGTCCGTGGCGGCCAATGCGACCGGCGTCACCGCAGCGATCGCTGCGGTGTCTTTGGTTGTCGGAGTCTCCCTTGTCGACAACGAAATCAACAGCTCGATTACCGCGTCCATTGGTGAAGCAAATCAGACCGGCGGCGTGGTGTCGAATCCAACCGTGAATGCGACATCGATCACGGTAAATGCGACATCGGTCGCTGACATCTCGCAGACCGATTCGATTGCGGTCGGTGGCGGTGCGGTGGCCGTCGGGGTCAACACAGCCAACGCGACGGTAAACACGACGATCAAGGCCGAAGTCATCGACGCTAGCTTGACGGCAACCGTTGGAGACATCAGCGTAACCGCCGGCAGTCGATCGACCGCGTTGGCCGACGTCGATGGGTACGTGCTGGGCTTCGGAGTTGGTGTGGGTGTCGTCAGCGCGGCTGCGACGGTCGAAGGGCGAACGTCAGCATCGGTTGGAGGTGAAATTACTGCTGACAGCTTGATGGTCTCTGCGACAAGTTTGCCGCGAACGGAAGCGACCGCGACCGCAGCCGTAGGCGGACTCACAGCTGTCGGCGTGAATCAGACGACCGCCACGATAGATCGCAATGTGAATGCGGAGATTGCCGACCGAAGCAAAATTGAAGCCAGGGGAGCAGTTGATGTGAAGGCTATGATGAATCGCCCGGATGATCTGACCATTGCATCGGCCAACGCGAACGTCCTGGGAATCGATGTGGGGGCGGTTGGTGTGGGATCCTCTCAGGCAGATGTGTACCTGCGGCCGACTATCACCAGCACAGTGGGTTCCCTCGATCAATCGGCGATCGGTGTCAGCATCATGGCCAACACGGTTTCAGTCGATGCGACCTCAGGTTTGGGACAGGGGAAAGCCAAGTCGACTGCCGGGTCCGGCAAGTTCATCGGGGCGACGTATACAAAATCGGAGCAAACGGTCGATGTGGATGTGCGAACAACCATTGGCAGGGGATCAATGGTGACCGGTAAGGAATCGATCACCCTGAACTCCGATGCGGGGACAACGGATCTGGACAACTACGCGGACGCCTATGTGGTGTCCGTCGTTTCCGGACAGAATGCCGACGCCTTTGAAACCATCAATTCAACGGCCAGCACCGAAATTGGTGAGAAAGCCACTCTCTTCTCGCTGGGGCATGTCAAGGTATCTGCCGAAAACGAAATCGACATCTCGAGCAAGGCCGACACCGTCTATGTCGGTGGTGTGGGAGTCAGTGCCGCATTGGCGAAAACAAACATCAGCGGATATAGCGATAAGACCGATCTGGCCGTAGTCACACTCGGTGATGGAAGTGCCATCACCGCGCGTGAAGTCGATGTGGATGCGTTGGTGACCGGGCTTGCTGTGGACTCGGAAACAAATGGATGGCAGGTCGCACTCGGTGGTGGTGTGTTGACCACGTCTGATGTCACGGCCAAGGATGCCAACGCCAGTGTTGTCACATTCGGTAGAATCAATTCCGACATCATTGACATCCAGGCGCGTCATGAGAGGCTGGATATTCTCAGCCACGTTGAGGCACATGGAGCCAGCGTCGAACTCGCGCACGATGGAGACATCTATGATGACATCCAGATTGCGTCCACAATCACCGTTCACGAGGATGCGGAATTGCGTGGCAATCAGATCAACCTGCAGGCAGAAGCCGCAAATAGCAGTGAGAATACGGTAAAACAAGAGTCATATAACTTTAGCAAATCGTTGCTCGGAGATTGGGCACCGGATAACAACGAACTCACGTTTGATGCGGATGCCTCCATTCGCTTCGACGGTTTACTGATTCCAAATTCCAAGAGTGCTCGCTTGATTGTCAACGAGACCGGGGGGATCACGCAGTCGGATTACGTCAACACGGCAGTTTCGGGGATTGACAATCGCATCTTCGTTTCGGGCCTGTCAGACGCCGACGGGCTGGAGCGATCCGAGCAGGATGCGAATCCCATTGAGCCTGGAGTCTGGATCACGGCCAGCAGTTCCGGTGCAAGTGCTTCGGCGGACACGAGGTCCGAAACGTTGACGCCGGGAACGGGTGACGAAGGCGATTTCGATGTCTATGTCGTCGGTCAAAGCAGCAACGTCAATTTCGGTGCGACCGCCCGAGAAGAAGTGCCGGACAGGTTCTTGTCAGTCTTTATTGAAAACCGCTCCGATCGTGCCTTGGAGATCGAGGGCATTGACGTAGGACTGGCTGTCAACTGGGTTGACCCGCACGTCACGGCGGATACATCCGATGAGTTTCCTGGGCAACCGGATGACATCAACAGCGTCGTGGCCAGTCCTGGCAATGTCGCGACCGAAGCGAAGGACTACGGGCTGGTTACGATCAAAAACGTGAACACGACCGGTGGCGACATTATCATCTCCGGTGACATTCTCAATCAGGGAACGGTCATCGGGACTGCAGGCACCACTGAGATTTCTTCGGCGGGAGGTTCGATCGTCGCTGCCAATAAAAATGGAGCAACGCCACTGATCACCGCATCCTCGCTTGATATGCAGGCGGCCAACGGCATCGGGGCTACCGATGCCGCGATCCACGCGCAGTTGACCATGCCGCTGGAAACGGCCCTGCGAATGCTGGAGGTGACGGCAGGCGATGGGATCTACATCGAACTGAATCCCGATACCGAAACACAACCGATCCGTACGGACGTCACGTCCGTCATGGGGGATGTCGAACTCGCCTTTGGTGGCAACGACATGCAGTTGGGACTTGTCAGCGCTGGCGGTACACAAGACGCGGGATCGAGGACACAGGACGTTCGCATCACGAATGTTGGCACCGTCACCGGGGACCGTGGCGAAGAATTGGATATTGTCGCCGACTATCTGTTGGTGGAAAGTGCAGGTGATGTTGGTAGCTTCGACGGTCAACTTTCGCTGGATGTAAACCAGATAACAGCCTCGGCACCAAATGGTCAATTTGCCAGCACCAATGTGCGTTCCATCAGAGCAATAGCGAATGCCCCGGGCGTGTCCTTTGCCTTAGAAGTTGGTGGCCCGATCTTCCTTGAAGCCAACGGACCGTTCACCGTTGACGGAAGTATTTATTCGGGTGACACAATCACCGTGATCGCCGTGGGTGCGATCACCGTCGATTCTGGACTTGTCATCGAAGGGAAAAACGATGTTACGCTTTACGCTCGCGACACCGAGGCGTTCAGTGCAAGCGGATTCAATACCGCCGACAGTATCAACCTGGGTGGCGATGTTGTCATTAAAAGTAAGTTGGGGAACCTGACACTCCTCTCAGGCGACGACTTCGTCGTCAACGCCACTGACCAGTTGATCACAGAACATGGCCGATTAACGATCGGAATCGACCAGGGCAACGCTGACTTCGGTATCGGGGCCAGCTTTGGCATGGACGCTCAAAACGACACGCTTCATGTTCCTGCTGGTGGCAGCGGTATCATTACGGCGATGTCACTCTACATCGTCGGCGAAGCTGATGATGACGTGATCATTATTCCCGATCTGTTCCTGCCGACGACCTTTGAGGCGGGTGATGGTTTCGACAGCGTTGACTTCACTCTTTCGCGAGGATCGTCGGATCAGACCAGGTTGACCAACATCGATGTCGACCAAATCAGCTTCGCACATGTTCCGGATCTGCAGCCCAACCACACGTGGCTGATTGATACTGAGCCGACAGCGCGAGCGATCGATCTGTTCCCGTTTGAGTCGAGCGATCCCGATGACGCCTATGTGAACACCGTCTTTGTGGTGTTGGACGAAAACCGGATTCTGGAAAACCAACACACGCGTTTTGATGGGTTTGAATCGATCGATGCGACTTACACACTGAGCGGTGCGAACGACGATGTCACGATACTGGAACTGCGACATCCGCTGTTACTGAACGTTGAAGGCGGCAGCGACAGCGTGACCGTGGGGGGAACGCGAGCAGATGGAACGGCCATCCACCCAGGACGCGTCAAGCAGCCATTAATGGTGGTTGCCGATCCGAATGCCGACCAAACATCGGCAGGAGATGACACGTTTACGATTCAGGATGATCGTGACACCCAGAACATCGTGCCGGTCGGAAGAATTGGACTGAGCGAAGCGGGGGTCGGATTGGTCAGCGGTTATGACCAACCTCAGTTCATTACCGGACTTCAATCACTTTCGGTGTCGGTGCTCGATGCGGACATGTTCCAGATCACCGGCGGCACTGCCAACCCTTTCCTGGATGGCGACAGAATAGAATCGGTCTCCTTCACGGAAGACGGGGTGGCAGATTCGACCGCGTTCTCAGAGACACCGAGTCAGTCGTTTTTCATCCGGATGGTGGATGTCGCGGCGGGAACGTTTCGGCTTACCGCGTCGATTGACGACAGTACTCCGGTCGATCCTGGGGGAGTCGTTGGTGATTCCGGCGTGTTGAGTTTCTACGTTCCGGGTAAGCGAACCATCGAGTTCACGCAGTTCGAGAACGTTGTGGTCAACCTTGGGGCGACCGATTCGATCTTCACGGTTCTGGATACCGTGGCACCGACGGTGATCAACGCCGGTGGCGGTAACGATGTCGTTAACGTGCGGAATCTTTCGCACCCAACAACGATCCTGCTGGACGTTGACCCCGTAAAACAAGGCCCGGGCGATTCAGTCCTGAGCGGCGACGACACCGTTAACATCCAGGGCGGTGGTGAACTGCTGACGATTGACGGCGGCGACCAATCGGACAAGTCACTCGATTTGCCCGATGGTGGCGACCGCCTGATTCTGGGCACAACGCGCAACTTCAACACCAACGTCGTCAATGTTTCTGACGCCCTGAACGCCATCAAGATGTATGGCACCGGCTGGGAAACGGGCCAGGAAGTGATGTTCACGACCGATGGAGTGGCCCCGCGCGTGAACCTGCCATCGGGTAACGGAAATCGCCTTGAAGATCGCAAGATCTACTACGTCGTGCCTTTCGGTCGAGACATCATTCGACTGGCAGAAACCCGCGAAGAAGCGTTGCTGGCGGATGAACGTAATGAGAATGACGCGAACCTGATCAAGTTCATTGACGGCGGTCTGGGTGAGCATCAATTGACAATGACAGTCAATGGGCAACCGCTGTGGCCCACGATCGACGGAGAGCTGACCGAAGATCCAGCGGCGAACGCCGTCTACCCGTCGCTATTGAGCTTCACGACTTCCGATGGCCAGAGTAACGCGAATGCCCGATTCACCAGCATCGAGAAGGTCAACATCCTGCTTGGTCTCGGCGACGACACGTTCACCGTGGATCATCCTTCAGAGACGTTCGACTTCGAACTACGAGGCGGCCCCGGTGACGATGCAATCACGCTTGTCAACATTGGCAAGCAAGCTGTCATTCGAGGTGACAGCGGCAATGATTTGCTCACCGTGCAAGTCGATCAGAATCCCATTCCCGACCAGTTTGCCGATTTGCAGGTTAGCGCCGGGATTGAGCAACTGGTGATCGACAACGAGAACAACCCCAACGCAGTCGACTGGGTTGTTTCTCAAGGAATGCTCTACTTCGTCGATGGCAATGAAGTGGATGCCACCGTCAATACGGGACGCGATGAATTGAAATTCAATTCGGAACTGGGTGGATCCACGACATTGGCCGAGGGTGACCGGATTGTCTTCTCTGCAGCGGATAACCTTCCGTCACCACTTGACGCCAGCCAGTTCTACTTCGTTAAGACGACTGACGTGACAAACGGCACCACGACAACCTTCACGCTGGTTGATCCTCTAAATGATGCGGCGACTTTGGATCTCGACACGATTCCCACGGGATCGACGCTCCAGCTCCGGCGTCTGGCGTTACTGGCCAACGTTGAAGGCGTCGCCAAAGCTGAATTCAAGGCGGGCATCGCCAAGAATGACTCGAACACATTACAAGTGATCTCACCGCTCAGCAGCACCATCAATGTCGATGGGAATGAACTACGCGTGGTGGATGGATCCATTGTGTTGGCTCACGAGAACAGTTTGGAACGCGCCAGTTTCCCATCCTCGCGAGTCGATGGTTTGCTCGGTGTTCAAAGCGTGGTGTCCACGGCAGAACATTTCGTCTACGCCGCCGGTACCGATGAAAACAAGATCGCTATTTTCGAGCGTGTGGCAGATCCAAACGCGAATCAAAACGACACCAACCCATCTGAATCGGTGCTGCGATATGTTGGCGTGCTCGGTGTAGACGATGGGGTGCCCAATGTGCCACAGAAGTTGGTGCTGAGTCCCGATGAGCGTTACTTGTACGTCATTGGATACGAAAACATCGTGACGTTTGAGATTGATCCAGATACTGGCTTGCCGGGAGAAATGGCGTTCCTGAATCAGGACAACATCAACCAAGTCCCCAAGCTTCGTGACTTCTCCGATATCACGCTCAGTCGGCCGACCGATCTGGTTTTCAATCAAGCCACCGGAGAAGCCTTTGTCACCGATGCTGGTGAGTCGAACATCGGCGTCGTGAGTCCTGGGAAGGGGAACCAAACTGCCCGGAACATTGCGGTAACCGGTGGCAGTGGCAATGGTATGACTGTGGACATCATGCAGGTCGACAATTCCGGAGCCATCGAAATCATTCGCGTCGCAAGTCCTGGCAGTGGGTATCAGCTGACTGATCAGCTCGAAATCCAACACCCTAAAACGAATCCCGCGAGCGGTGACGTGGCTAAGATCTCCTTGAGTGATCTTAAAATACTTGGATCAGACGATGGAATCATTGTGCTCGAATGGGATTCCGCATCGGGGCAATTCACCCAGGTCAAACAAAAACTGACCCGCGAGAATTCTTTCGCAACATCCGTGACCATTGGTAGCGAGGTTTTGCCAAGCACGATCAGTGACGATCCCAACCCTGGGATGCTGCCGGAAAGACAGTTTCCTCAATTCTGGGAGGATGAACAAGTCTGGCTGGACTCGCCCATTACCGACACGCTCTCGGGCCGAGGCACCTATTCTTTCTACGCCTCGGACGATACCAGCGAAAGTGCGATCACGCCCATTCTCTTGCGAGCGACAACTGAAACAGACCACGTTGACCCATCGACCATCCAGTTTGTGACCGTCGCAACGGGCAAGACTCGCACCAACCTCGTGAATGGTTTCAATCAATTCGAATTTGAATTCTCTGATTTCAACTCAGGCGATCGCGGTCCAGGCTTATACTTTGGGTGGATAGGTCACAAATTGACTATCCCGTTCGATTTGTCCACTGCAAACAACGCGTACACGAAATCGTGGGGAATCGACCTCGGTTATACGTATTCCATTCTAGCCAATTTTGAACTCGCCGATGAGCAGCCACTCAAAGGAATCAGTGATCTGCAAACGCTTGCGATCTCTGAGAACGGCAACCAACTTTTCTCCGGCGATTCGAGCGGCGGAATCGCAACCTGGCGCCGCATAGAAGGCTACGATGACTTCGCTTTGGCAACCGCAACTGCCTTTGAGCAGACCGAAGTCTCACTGGGAACACAGGCAGGTAATAGCCTCGATGTCAGACTGAACGAGGCAGTCGTGATCGAATACACGCTGCCTTTGACCGGAAGAAACTCGGATTGGACGCTAGATGCAACTTATCCCGAGTGGACAGAACTCGGGATTACCGCTGGGACGTCAATAAAGGTAGATGGTGCTCACCAGAGTTCGACTGTGGTTTCAGTCGATGGTCGTTCTATCAGACTATTCCTGAGAGAAGGTGCTGGTGACGAAACATTTGATTTCACGATTTCGATTGAGGTGTCACTGACCGAGTACCAAACGATTTCAGACACGTTGTCGGCCATTCCGGACGCAAACACATGGGCACAATTTGTTTTCCAATCGATTGAGGTAGCCACGTCGAACGAAGCGTCAGTGGATTACATCGGTGAAAACGAAATTGAGCCGAAAAGCAAAGCTGGTTCTGATGTCGCAACAACCGTCGCGGTCAACGGCGACTATGTGTTTGTTGGCCACCCCACCCAAGAAATAAACTCCGATCCAAGATATTTCAGTGCGGGCAGAGTGTGGGTCTATCGAGAGGGTGGAGCGGTGGAAATCCAAAAACTCGATCCGCAAAATCCCGTGCCTTACGAAAGTAACAGACCCATGACGCAAGGCTTTGGTAGTGTCATGGCTTCCTCCGCTAGATCCCTGGTGATTGCCCAGAACTCTGCGTACGTCGGAGGGTCCACGCAGCCTCAGTTGGTTGCATACCTTCTGTCCACAGACGGGACGTGGAGACCGGAGCAAAAAATCCCGATCACATCTCCGGCGAAGTCGATCGATATTGACGGGGATAGAATGGCCGTCGCAACAGAAGATAACTCGGTTGTTGTTTTCACACTCGACCACAGCAACGCACAGCCCAAATGGGTTCTTATCAAGCAGCAGCAAAACATCCCGGCTGTGTCCGTCGAAATCTATCGAGACACTGTATTTGCAATTACTCCGACAGATGTCCACGTTCTGCGTGAAAATACAACCACTGCGGAATGGACGGTCGTACAGACACTTGCTTTGACGGACGGTCCGGACGGGCCCTATAGCGTGGTAGTCCTGGATGAAAATCCAAACGACGACGCCAGACGGTTCGTAGATATTACCAGCTTCAATATTACCGGCAGTTCCAATGAACAGAGCGTTAATTTTTCAGACGCAAACTACGAATTGGGAGTTGTTTGGACCGGACTATCCTCGACTGGATCAACCACAAGCGACAGTGGGCTGATAAATAATGTCGATGTGACTCTCGGAGCTACGTTCTATTATTTAGAGAGAGATGAATCCGCCGGCGAGGGTGGCTTTATTGGTAATGGTGGTGATGATCATTACGGAAGCTTCACCGTAGAACCAGCTTCTGGCACAAACAGTGTCCAATATCTCAGCGCAAGTGCATCTCGCGTCAATACAGATCAATTCACCTCGGGTAGTTCCACTGCCAATGTTAGTTATACAATTAGGGATACGGTAAATAGTATCTCGATCGCAATTCCAGCATCAAAGGCCGATGCGGTTGGCAGCTATGTTGCCTTCGTGGATGCAAGTCAGGTTGGTGTCATCCAAGAACGAACGCGTCAGGTGGAATGGTTCGCGGATTCGACGTTGGACATGGCTTCCAATCGCCAAATCACAGATCTACTTTCCGTGGGTGACGATGTTGCCTATGCGACGAGCTCTGGTAGGGTCTATGGATTTAGCGGTGAAAATGGGGCTCCACTTGATCTCGATCTACAAACAGATGCCTTCGCGTCACAAGGTTTCCAGGTATTGGAGAATGGACCGCTAACGAATGCGAGCTCAATTACGCTTAGCGCCGACGAGAAGTATGTTTACGTCACTGCCGACGGAGGAAACATTGGTGAAGGTTCTGTTTCCGTTTTCGCGATTGAAACCAACAACAAACTGTCGGAAGTGGCAGTTGACGATGACAGCGGTTTCTACCTAGCTGGAGCAGCCAGCGGGTTTCAAGAAGCGAACTTATTTAACCAAGAGTTTTTGTTGCTGGCTGCGGCGCAAGAAAATGCACTCGCGTCTTACCTGATCGATGCACAAGGCGATCTGGGTGATCCGATTCAGCGTTCCAATCCCTACGGCAAAAATGGGCTGGGCGATGGCGATCCCAATGGCGAGGTGACTCGCGTCCAATCTCTGGTCGCCAATCCGATCGTCTACCAAGGCGACACCTCAGAGATCACCACGTTCTACATGGTCTCCCCAGACGACGATGTCTTACACGTGCTGCAACGCACCTCCGGGACGGCGAGCGGTGGCAGCGGCTACAAGACAGCCGACGGGGTCGAGACAACTGGCGGATTGGGAACCGGTTTGACGGTCAACGTGACGGTCGTTCAGACGGACAACAATGGAATGATCCAGTCCGTCGAGTTGGCGTCTGCGGGTGTGGGATATGGGCAAGGCGATAGGGTGATCGTCGCCGCGGGTGATGGCAATGCGGTGGCACGTATTGAGGCCATCGATGGCAATGGTGGGGTCACGGCAGTATCGCTGGACGCGAACCCTCAAACACGTGCCGTAGCGTTGCACCGCGACGGCGTGGTGGGGCCATCAGGTGGCATGGACCGTGGTCTGAATGGTGCGACCGCCGTGACTGTCAGCAACGATGGAAAGCATGTGTTCGTGGCGTCCGTGGATGCCAAACATTTCGGCGTTGGTGCAAGTGGCACGGGTGTTGTCTCGGTCTACAAGCAACCACTCGACTCTGAAGGTACGAGGATCCTTCCGAAGCTTGAATTTGTCGGTGTATGGAATACGAATATTTTCCAGGCAGCAGAGGGTCAGTCGCCATACGCATCCTTGGCGGTTTCACCCGATGGAGACGAATTGTTCGTCAGTGGCGTGAACGGATTGGAGGTGTTCCCCATCGATGACCTGTCACCGGGAACTGTTGACCCTGAAGGGATTCTGACATCATCTTCCTGGTCACTCCTCTCCGGCGCGGCTGGTTTTGTCAGCGACCTGCTCTTCACGAGCGAGTCAGTAGCGTACGCCACTGGCGTGAACACGAATGAGCTATTGATTCTGACCAAGGACTCGGCAGAAGCTTGGAACGTGCTGCCTGCGACCTTCCTTTCCGGATCGGATAATCGTCTGGATCAACCGAGTTCCGTGGAAGTCAGCCCTGAAGTGCAGGTAGCCGACGGCAGCGTCCAAGTCGAGGCAGGACGCTTCGTTTATGTCGCCTCCGCCGGGAACAGTTCGATCTCAGTGCTGGAGAAGCGAGACGCGAGCAGCGAAACACTTCGATTGCAGCAATTTGTCCGCGAAGGCGTGGACGGTGTGCGTGGTCTGCAGGGTGTGAGCGAAATCCGATTTAGTGCGTATGTCGAGGATAGCGTTCTCGACTTGTCGACCGCGACGACCGACAGCGACAATGACACCATCGCCACCGTCAATCCGCATCGACTGCTCGACGGCCAGCAGGTGATTTTTACCGATGGCGAATTCCCGGCAGGTTTGGTCGACGCTGGTACGCCTTACTTCGTTCACAAAATTGACGCTGTCAGCTTCCAGCTGGAAGACCGGACGGCGTTGGGCTCACAAGGCCAGCCCACGCTCGTCAACTTCGAGAGCGGAGTGGACCTGAGTAACTTCAAGCTGCATACCAGCATCGAAGCGGGCGCGTATCTGTACGCTCTGGGCTACGAAGCCAATGCGATCACGGTCTTTGAACGGGACCTCGATCAGACCAGCCTGACCTACGGACAGCTCTCCTTTCTGCAGGTGATTCGCAACCGCATTGGCAACACTTCGGGTGGTGCCAACGATGGCCTGTTCCAACCGAACTCGTTGGTCGTGCCGACTGGCGATACCTCCAGCGTGTTCGTCGGGTCCGGTTTCGATCCGTTGACGATTCAGGCCTACGGTGGGTTTGTCACGCTGCATAACAATGCCCATGACAGCCCGTCGCTGCCACCGTCGGAATTAACGTTCGCCTTCAGTAACATCAGCGAACTGCGAATTACGACGGGTTCCGGCGATGACAATGTCACGCTGGCGAGGTCGCCAAACAACCAGGCTTCATCGGTTCAGACGACATCTGAAAACGCGATTCCAGTGAACATCGACACCGGGGACGGATTCGACTCGCTGACGGTGGAAGATGCCTTGGCGAAGGTCAAGGGGAATTTGGGCCGGGGAGATGACACGCTGACGGTCCGCACCGAGGGTGGCGACGGTGGCATCATCGATATCAACACGGGAGCCGATTCCGACACGATCATCGTTACGTCAGTCGCGGCCGGCACCACACTCGATATCGACACCGGCGACAGTCGCTTTGACGAAGCCAAGGGGGTGGCTGGAGACCAAGTCGAGGTCCAGCATGCGGGCATCGACGCCGGGGTATCTGAGTTTGAGATCAAGGTTTCCGCAGGCGACCAGGCGAACGTGAAAGCGGCCCTCGGAAACTCGACACCCAAGGAAGTCAAGAAGATCTCCAATGAGGGAACGGCGGAACAGGCTGTTTCCATCGAGATTCCTAATGCACCACAACCTCTAACGTTCGCTGGCTCCATCAATCCTGATGATATCATCGTCGGCCTGCCGGTCAACGCGATCCTGGTGGTCTCGACCGACACGCCTGCCATCGGTGCATTTTCCGCTGGACCTCAATCATCGGCACTGCAAACCCCGCCGCCACAGTTGAGCATCGACCCCACGGGCAACGGTGGTCCATCGCTGACCATTTCCGAGGGCGACGGACTCATCCTGAACGCCGGCAACAGTGTCGTGATTCCGCCAGGAAACTACCAAAGTTCCCGAACGGAGTACGCCTGGGACTTGAACGAAGATGGTGTGTTCAGCGAGTTGGTGACCAACCAAGCCGAAATCGAATTGAGCTGGGATGACTTGATCGACTATGGGTTCTCCGATGGAAAAGACATCGTTGCGGACGTCAGCAAAGACCTGCGTCTGCGTGTGACCCGGATCGTGACCGATCAATCAGTTTCCGCAAATGTTCTTGAGGCCGGCAGTGGATACGTCGCCGATGAGAACACTTCACTCGGAGTGATGACTGACGGTACTGGCAGCGGCATGATGGTCAAGGTGACCGCGGTCGATAGCAATGGTGGAATCGCGGCGTTCACGGTGACCGACATCGGCACAGGTTATCGGCCCGGTGATGTGGTGACGGTGGTTACCGGAAACGGCGATGCGACTCTGGAAATTGTTCGCTCTGCGAGCTACGGCAACGAAGTGTCACGTGACTTCAGTGACGCTTCGGTGAGTGTTTTGCTGACCGATACGCCACCCACCTTGAATGTGGCGGGGGAATCGACCACCGTCATGAGCCTTAACGGCCTGGCTTACGTGCTCGATCTATCCGCTACCGATCCCGGCGACGACCAGGTCGTGAAATGGATCGTTCACTGGGATGACGAGACCAAGAATGAATACGGAAGCGAACCGTTCGCGAATCACTTCTATGAGCAGCCGGGCGACTACACGATCATCGTGACGGCAGAGGATGACGATGGGAATCCTGCGATAAAAACTACGAAAGACATCACCGTTGTGTTTGATGAGACTTCGATCACCGCCGGTGGACCTTATGTCACCGATGAAGGTCAAGGCATCACATTGAATGCCGGTGCGTATGCGGCGGCAGATTCCTTCGCATGGACCGTCAACGGCCAAACATCGGGTTCCGGGCAGAGCCTGCAACTGAGTTGGCCGGAGTTGAATGCTCTCGGCATTGAGGATGACGGGGAATTCGAGGTCTTTGTCACGGTCGGCTATACCCCCAGGCAAGGGCAGCAGATCAGCATAATTTCGAACAGCTCCACTTTGACGGTCAACAACGTCGCACCCACCGCGCTGCTGGTCATCAGCGGGCCCGTGAACCAGGGAGACTCGGCCTCGGTTCGGTTTGTCGCCCCCAACGATCCGTCGGTAAATGATACGTTTACCTATAAATACGACTTTGGCAACGGTTTCGTCAGCGGTGATGCAGAACAGGCGATTCCGGAATCGATCAGCCAAACCCCGGGCGAGTACCCGATTCTGGGCCGGATCAGTGATGGCAAAGGTTATACCGATTACGAAACCACATTGGTTGTACGTGACCTGCCGCTGATCCTGCAGTCGGATGAAGCACGTCAAACAGTGGTCGTTCGCGAAGGAACAACCGCCATTGTGAGAGGTTCATTTAGCGACCCGGGCGGCAGCCCAACATCATTCACTGCGCAACTTGTCTCGGAAGCTGGTGCCGCAACGGATATCGGCTCCATCGTCTTTGGTGAACTCGATGGCAGTTGGACGTGGAGCTACACCCCCGAGGATGGTTCCGGTCAGATCAAGAAAGTCGTGATCACGGCAACCGATTCGGATGGAGCCAAAAGCGAATTGTCATTCAACGTGCAGGTCAACAATGTTGCTCCGACTGCCACCTTCACGGGGGCGGTAGTCAATGAAGGCGACACGGAAGCTGTTGTGCGATTCACCGATGCAGGCGACATTTCACCGGCCGACCTGGCAGCTGGCTTCACCTACAAGTATAACTTTGACGATGGCAACGGGTTTGTGACTGGCGAACCAGCAGACACAGCGAATCCCAATTCAGGGGAAGTTAAAGTTCCCGCAGAACTGCTGGCCAGCAGCGGCACGTTCACCGTCCGCGGACGAATCATCGATAAGGATGGTGGATTCCGTGACTATAACGCCCCGGTCCTGGTCAACAACATGGCTCCGAGTCTTGGTGATGTCTCGGTAGATCAAACGATCCTTGAAAACGGTTCTGTTACGCTCTCGGGCAGTTTCACTGATGCCGGTCCGACCGATACTCATCGTGTCCTGATCGAGTGGGGTGATGAATCGTTTTCGTATGCGACTGTCAATCGAGCAGCACGCACTTTCACAGCGACGCACAGGTACGTCGATGATGCCATCGTGCCGTCAGGCACGATGACGGACACCTTCGATATTCGGGTTCAGATCCGAGACAGCGACGGTGCCTCCGATGAGACGGCACTCACCACGACGGTGCAGAACGTGGCGCCGACGTTGGACACATTGACCGTGACCAGCCAGGTGAACGAAGTTGGCACGGCAACTTTGGAAGGAAGCTTCAGCGACGTTGGCACAGAGGACAGTTACACGGTCTTCGTCGATTGGGGCGATGGCTCACCAGAGCAGATCGTCACGTTCGGTGGCCGGCGTGTGGTTGACTTTGACAGCGACGGTTTTAACGTTGGCGAGGAAGTCACCGATCAGTTTTCGAACGGACGCAGTGGTTTCACGCTGTCCACCAGCACCGGCACGACCGCGACTGTATTGGATTCGAGTCAGCCCGCCCCGGTGGTTTCCGAACTTTCGGTCCGTGGCAGCGGTTATCAGGTTGAGTCTGACGTGGTCGTCAGCGGTGGAAGCGGCAACGGATTGACCGTGGACATCACCGAGGTCGACGAACGCGGCCAGATTTTGACCTACAACATTTCCAATCACGGAACCGGTTATCGGAATGGCGACGTTGTGACGGTCGAAGCCGGCGACCGTAATGTGAACCTGCTGATCGAGGTCGACGAAGAACGTTCGTCGCAGCTATCGTCCGCAGGCACTGGTTATCAGCAACAATCTGAGTTAGGCGTAAGTGGCGGAAGTGGAAGCGGGTTGAAACTGGAAATCACGGAGGTGGACCAAAGCGGTCAAATCGTCGGCTATGTGATTACCGATTTCGGCATCAACTACCAGGCAAGTGATCTCCTTACGATTGAAGGGGGTGATACCAATGCGAAATTGTTGCTAAGAAACCTGGTAGGCCGTGTGTCTGCGACCGGTTTGACAAGCGGATACCAGAACGGTGATCGCGTCAGCGTCCAGGGGGGGACCGGATCTGGCCTTCGGATCGAAGTGACCGACACCACTGACGGCTTGATTGTCGCCTATTCGATCACCGACCCAGGCAGCGGCTACAGCGACGGGGACGTGCTGACGATCAATCAGATCTCGGACCTCAACATACCGCTTGAAATCAATGGTGGCAGCGGTCAGGGCATGAAGCTCGCCATCAACGCTATCCGGAGCGGCCAGGTGACGAGCGCGCGAATCGTCGAACTGGGTTCTGGCTATCAGGCTGATGACCTCATCACTCTCAGCGCTGAAGATGCCAATGGAGTGGTCAAACAAGCGACTGTCAAACTGGTTCTGAACGCCAACAACGAGTTTGAGGCTGAAGTGGAAAATGGCGGCAGCGGCTGGCGATTCGCATCTGGCGGACTGTCAACTTTGACGCTGCTTGATGTCGGCCATGCACAGTTTGGCACGCCCAATGCTGACTTTGGTGATGGACCGGGTCGGGGAGCGGGCGGAGCCGATGCTGAGGATGGAAGTTTCATCGCCGATGGCGAGAATTCTGCGGCGCTTGAGCAAGTGCTGTTGGTCTCGTCCGAGAACCAGGCGGGCGGACTTTTACAGATCGACTTTGATCAGGCAGTTCGAGTCAAATCGATTGATCTGCTGAATGTCGACCAGGGTGTTGAAAGCCTGCAGGGGACTCTGGAATCAAGGGGAACTGGATATTCAAGAGGCTACGACATCGAGGCGATCGGCGGTTCAGGGACTGGGTTGAAGATTAGTATTTTTGAAGTTAACGCCGACGGTGAGATCAGCAATTGGAGCATTTCTGAACCAGGGACCGGATATCTGAATGGGGATGTCGTCACGATCAATGGCAGTGATGTTCCAGCGACGGTGCGGTTAGAAGAATTTATCATTGGTGGAACGGTGACGCTGTACGGCGAGAATAATGAACTGCTTGGCGAACAAGTCATTCCCCGCCTCGGAACCAACAGCTTCCAACGACTGTTCCTTGATTCGATCTCCGCTGTGAACCAGGCCGGATCGGACTCGCCGGTCATCAGACGTATGGTCATCAATTTGGCGGGCGATGCTGCCCTGGCACGACTCGATTATGTCAACGTCGACGTCGAACGGGCCTTCACCGTCACCCATCAATACCTGGATGACGTCGCCGGAGCAGATGATCGCTTTGGCGTGATCGCGTACGTAGTGGATGACGATGGCGGCCGAAGTACAAACGCAACCGCGCAGGTAACGGTGAACAACGTCGATCCGGTGCTCGATTCACTCAACAACAGCGCGGAGATCCCAGGGCAGGTGGTCCCGCCGAACAAGACGGTAACGCTGACCGGCGACTTTACCGACCCGGGCGTCCTGGATGCTCACACGGTGACGATCGACTGGGGCGATGGAACACCAGTCGAAACCAAAGTGCTCAACCAGAATGTGACTCCGGATTACAGCCTCACCGTCGATCAGTACATCGTCGATCGAGGCTTTGTGTTCGATCACGACTATGAGCAACCGGGTGTCTTCGAAATTAACGTGACTTTGCACGATGATGATTCGTCCGTCCTTTCCCGCGGTACGACGACGGCGTTCCTGTCAGGAGTGTCGCTCTACGAAGGAGTGCTGTACATCATTGGCACCGCAGACGATAACTTCGTGCGGATCACCGAATCGGAAAGTGATTCTTCGGTCGCCAGTGGCAAGTCCATTACGGTTGAGGCGGATTTTCCAGCCAACTATGAAGCTGGTTTCGAATTTGCGGGGAACCCAACGGTAAGTGACCACGTGCCGTATGTGTTTGATGCGACTGAGGTCAAGAGTATCTACTTGCGATTGATCGGTGCCGATGACCACGATGTGGTGCAGTGGATCGGAGCTGAGAACAGCGATCGGTACATCATCACGAACGATACCGTCTTCGCTCGCGACCGCGCGGCGTTGCTGTTCCCGGAAGAACTCGAACTATTGCAGATCGATGGAGGCATCGGTGCTGATGAGTTCACGGTGTTGTCGACCCATCCGCACACGAACGTCGAACTCTATGGTGGTGCCGACAGCGACTATGTCAGTCTGGGTGGTAATGGCGGAGCAACCGTGGTCGACGGTGTTTTACAAGCACTGAAAACCGGTCCACACATGTTGAATGGCATTCAGGGGGCTCTGTTAGTCGACGGATCCTCGCTGCTGTTGTTGAGGACAAGCGCTGCAAGTGTGGCTCAACCGTCCGCGGATGGTTCTGCCAGTGTTGACGTTCTGATGGTCGACAATACCGGCGATGCGACAGACAACCATGGCACACTGACCGCGTCGAGCCTGTCCGGCCTTGGCATGGTCAACGGCTTGACTTACCACGGGCTTGAAAACCTCGAAGTCTCACTTGGCAGTGGAGGCGACAC
>ERZ887849.801-NODE-801-length-32025-cov-9.620300_pt1 | contig 32025 bp, 22 predicted proteins | sample MGYA00521267_ERZ887849 | MGnify/ENA primary metagenome ERZ887849 (study PRJEB32303, sample SAMEA104408601) | aquatic metagenome | biome: Brackish water; feature: Pelagic; material: water | place: Baltic Sea | collected 2014-06-06T16:11:00 | depth 2,863 m ... | reverse complement strand
AATCTTAGGGCTATCTCTTAACGCAAAAGCTCAATCTACTGAAAAAAAGCTAGCCGTTGGAATTTACGCTGGAGTTAGTGATTACAGAGGAGAATTGAATCAAGAATGGTTCAACATTAACAATACCTTTAGAACGCAAGTCGGCGCAACTATTATTTATTATGTAAACCCTTGGGTAAATGTAGGTTTGGATTTAGGTTATGGTGAACATGGTTTTCACATAGCCGGAACTGCACTAGGACAGGCTAACGGATTCCGCGGAGACGTATTGAAAGCAAATTTACAAGCTCGATTGAAATTCAATAACGGTTCTTGGATAAAAGAAGATGCATTGATCCAACCATACATTTTCGGTGGTTTGGGAGTAGCAAACACATTCGAAGATTCAGATATTCCTTCTATCAATACTCCAGGTGCTGCCTTGACATTGAACACAGGATTAGGATTCCATGTTATGTTGACAGATTACTTAGGTTTGAATTACAACCTTAACTGCGCTTACCAAACATCTGATAACACAGATCATACAGAAAACGGAGCAGGTGACCAATTCATCATTCACTCCATGGGAATCGTTATTCCTATCGGAAAAATCGTTGATACTGACGGTGACGGAGTTTCTGACAAAAGAGACAAATGTCCTAACACACCTGCTGGTGTAGCTGTTGATTTGTTTGGTTGTCCCAATGATTCAGATGGTGACGGTGTTGCTGATTACCAAGATAAATGTCCTGAAGTTGCCGGTTTACCTTCAATGAAAGGTTGTCCTGATACAGATGATGACGGAATCATTGACGCTGAGGATGCTTGCCCTGCGGTTAAAGGTGTTATTTCTGCAAAAGGATGCCCAGACAGAGATAAAGATGGTATCCAAGATTCAGAAGATGCTTGTCCAGATGTATTCGGTATTATTGCAATGAAAGGCTGTCCTGATACGGATGGTGACGGAATCACTGATGCTGAAGATGCTTGTCCTACAGTAAAAGGAACAGTAGATATGAAAGGTTGTCCTGATACAGATGGTGATGGAATTGCTGATAACGTGGACGAATGTCCTACAGTTAAAGGCATTGCTTCAAACAACGGATGTCCTGAGATCAAAGAAGAAACGAAAAAAGTATTCGATCAAGCCTTAAAAGGTGTTCAATTTGAAACATCTAAAGCGGTTATCAAAACTTCTTCTTACGCTATCTTAAATAATGTTGCTAAAATCATGGAAGACAATCCAGAGTACAAATTGGATATCCATGGTCACACAGATTCACAAGGTGATGCTGCTAAGAACATGACACTTTCGAAAGAAAGAGCTACTTCTGTTAAGGCATACTTGGTTGAAAAAGGAATTGATACTGGAAGAATGGATTCGGAAGGATTCGGTATTACACAGCCAAAAGCTACTAACGATACTGCAGCTGGTAGAGCTGAAAACCGTCGTGTTGAGTTTAAAGTGAAATTCTAATAGAATCACAATACAGTAAAGAAAGAGGTGGGCGTTGCTAACCTCTTTCTTTGTTTTGTATTTTAGCGAAAAATAATTGAAATGAAATTCCTGATTGTCGGACTTGGAAACCCTGGAGAGAAATATGCTGAAACCAGACACAACATCGGTTTTAAAGTAGTAGATGCTTTGACCGAAGAATTGAAAGGTGAATTCAAAACAGAAAAACTGGGCGATGTTTCGCAGGTGAAGTTCAAGGGCAGACATCTGATCTGTATTAAACCTTCGACCTACATGAATCTTTCGGGAAAATCGCTCAATTACTGGATGCAACAGCATAAAATTCCTTTGGAAAATGTTGTTGTCGTAACCGATGATCTTGCACTTCCCTTTGGCAAATTGCGCATGAAAGGAAAAGGATCAGATGGCGGCCACAATGGGTTAAAAGACATACAAGCTGCATTAAATACAAGCGCTTACACAAGGCTGAGATTTGGTGTAGGCAGCGAATTCAACAAAGGCCAACAAGTCGACTATGTGCTTGGCGATTGGTCGCCCGAAGAAAGAGAAACACTTCAAAAGCGGATTGACGTTGCTAAAGAATTTATCAAAAGCTACACAACAATCGGTTTACAGCATACAATGTCGCAATGGAACAATAAATAATTTATAATTCCGCAGGTAATACTTACATTTATAAAGGAATTCAAAGGTTTAGATGAACATATATTCAAACAAACAACGATGGAAAATCATTCTTTTGGTGCTCGCACTGGTCTTTGTTGGTTTGTCACTATTTGTTTCCAATCGTATCGTTTCTAAAGTCCATGAACGTGAGAAAGAACGTGCCAAACAATGGGCTGGTGCCATAAAAAAGAAAGTGGAATTGGTGAAATTGACCAATCAAACCTTCACCCAACTTCGGGAAAAAGAAAGAGAAAAAGTAGCGCTTTGGATTGATGCTAGTAAAGAAATTGCCAAGCCAACTTCTTTGGATATGAATTCCGACATTACCTTTCCGCTTCAGATTATCAATCAGAATAAAAACATTCCTGTAGTTTTACTCGATGACGAAAAACAGGTTTCGGCCCATGTGAACATCTCCTTCGACACCTCTGAAATTCGCATTTTTCATCCAATGGCGAGTAAAAAAGAAATTCAACAGCTTTTCGATGATTCACTCATTCGACTGAGCGAAAAATGGAGTGCGGTTAATCCTCCTTTCACCATCGAGGTGTATACTGACCTCTTCATGACATACTACTATGGCGATTCGAAGGAAATTATCCGTTTAGAGCACGATAAAGATTCTTTGTTGGCTTCGTTCAACGAAGACCTCATTAACAACGAAGGATTGGTTCCAGTGCTCTTATTTGACGTAAAAAACAACAGTGTTATAGGCAGTAACTTACCTAAAGAAGAGATTTCGAAGCAAAAGTTGGACACGACCATGAATGACTTGAAGAAAGGCAACGACCCAATTCCTATCCTGTTTGGTGAAAACCAAGAAATGCTTTTATACTTTGACAGTAGTTCTGAGTTGAAACAATTGAAGTACTTCCCCTATATACAATTTGTAATCATTGGTCTGTTCATTTTCATTGCCTATCTGATTTTTTCAACTTTCCGAAAAGCGGAACAAAACAAAGTCTGGGCTGGAATGGCGAAAGAAACCGCCCATCAATTGGGTACGCCTTTGTCTTCTTTAATGGCTTGGACGGAATTGTTGGACAACGAGGAAATAAACAAATCCATCACAATTGAGATGCGTCGCGACATAACGCGCTTGGACAAAGTAACCGACCGATTCTCAAAGATTGGGTCGGAAGCAAAACTAAAAGATTCAGATTTGGTGCATACGGCCGAAAGCATCATCGAATATTTACGATTAAGAATATCAAAACACGTAGAACTGAACTTTTCTGTTCAAGAAAATATGGTTCCCGTTCCTCACAATGCTTCTTTGTTGGAATGGGTGATTGAGAATATCATCAAAAATGGTGTCGATGCCATGGAAGCCAAAGGAAAAATCGATGTGAAAATTCATTGTGAAGGATCTCATGCCTTCATTGATATCACAGATAATGGAAAAGGCATAGAAAAAAAGAATATCAAAAAAATCTTCACCCCCGGATTTTCCACCAAGCAACGCGGCTGGGGCCTGGGTCTTTCCTTGGTCAAACGAATCGTCAGCGAATACCACAAAGGACGAGTATTCGTTCTACATTCTGAACCTAAAAAAGGCACGACTTTCCGAATTACTTTGTCGCTATAATCCTTGCAAGTCGACTTGTCTTGCACCAAGGAACAACTTCAAAATCTTATCGCCAACGTCTGGAATATGCACCCGGATCAAATAAATTCCTGATGCAACGGGCACTTCCGCTTCGTTTTTCAATTGCCAATCTTGAAAAGTAATCGGACTTGATTTTTTAAACGTTTTAACCAGTTTTCCATTCGTGCTATAAATCTGCACTGTGCAGACTTCCGGAAGGTTCGTAATCTTCACTCGATTGTCCAATCGGTCTCTTTCATATTCAGAATACGCGTAATACGGATTAGGAACCACTCTTATTTTCTCCAAAGCATCAGCTAAACGATCTCGATCATCTGTCTGTGTCATTATATCGTCCGTACTCCAAGAATACATTGGTTTACCTGCATTTTTGTTCGTAGCAACAAAAGTTTTGTACTCTTTATTCACACGAATCTTTATGCGCACATCCGTTTCAATCTCGAAGGTATTTCTGTCCGGAGCCAACAAGGGATATCCAATCCAAGTCAAACTCGAATAAAACTGAGTTTTAGCAATGCCACTTCCGGATTCTACATCATTCATTAATGTTGTGATTTCAGAAATGTCATTTGTCGAACCGTTATAGAAGCCCATATCGTATCCTCCACTTAGCAGTTTATTCAAAGCATTTTGCTTGTGACTAAACACATAAATCGGATGTATACCACCTAATTTTGGGTTGCCCGTTTGGTCGAACATACGATTACTCGGATTCCAGATCATATCTCCACCACCATCAATACCAAGAAATGAGTTTTCTCCAAAGGCCATGTGCAAACGAGCGCCTGTTTCTAAGTCGATTGCATAACCTGGGAACCAACTTTGACCTGTTCCAGCTGTTGTATCGCCATTTTTGTTTCTGCTTTTACTTTTTCGCATGGCTCCAGGTAACGCATTTCCTAGGTTCAAGGATTGATCACGGCCCAACTCTAGAACGACGCATTTGGTCCATTTGGATTTGTCTTTCGTGATAACAATATCGACGCTTGGAGAGAAAGCCAATCCTGCATTTGTTCTACTTCCAGACGCATTTGACTCTACATCTCCTGGATAAACTGGTGTTGGTCTGAAATACGCCAAAGGCATAAAATCGCACTGATAACCCACCAATTGATGCGGTGCGAACATTCCCTCAGCGACTTTTGTCCACCTTCGGTTTGGATCTTTACCGACTTCATCTCTGAAACATTTCAAATTGTTGTAGAGCAAAGCAGGATCATAATCTGTTTCATCAACTATTCCTGAACGAATCCAGTTGAGCGGGGTAAACCCATCTATGTCCTGCACATGGGTCAACCATCGTTTAGAGGAATCGGCAAAAGTGATAGAACTTTCGAGTATTTCGGTGGTTTCAACCGTATTATTTCCAGTTACATTATCTTCTCTGAAATATGGAGTTTGAGCAATTTGAACCGAAACTCCCCATTTCGGTATGAGTTGTTCATTGTCCACATCTATCGTTTGGCTGGATTCTACACTTTCTAATAATTCCCCATCTTTCTTATCGTATCGATTTATGGTCCAAGAAGCCCCGTTAGCTGAATTATTTGGTGCTGGATCTATTGGATAGTCTTTAAAAAGTATCTCGAAATATCCGCCCACCAAATTCAAAGGATCGATCACTTTGATATTCAAAGGTCCTTTGCTGGATTGATATTCCGGTTCATCAACAAATCCTTGCGAAATAATTTTTTTCTCTGTCTCAGACGTTAATTCCAAGACTCTACCACCATTCCCATGACCATCAACACGAGTTATTTTAGGAGTTGCACCATACAAAGCAAATTGATCCGTTCCTCCTGCTTCCGGCAGGGGAGAATGAGGAATTACCTCGATAAATCGCACCTCCCCAATAGCTGCTTTTCTGGACCGCAAGTAGGGAACTTTTTGTCCATCATAATATTGCGCATCACCAGGAACGAACTTTTTATAACTATTATGCGCATAGGAAACAGCCACATAATAGTATCGTTTGAAGTTCACCAACCGTTTATCGCCAATTGCAAAAGCATCTTCCGTAACTTGAAAACTGTGTCGAATTCCTTTGTTCTCGCCATCCACTTTCAAGGTAGGAACATCCGCTTCTATTTGACCATCAAAAACAAAATTGACCAATCGTGAAACACTGTCCTTAATATCGCATTGACCTACCAAACGAGCCTGAGCAGGATCATCCAACTCTGAAATGGCAACAGCGGGACTTGATAATTGAAATATTTGATATCCCTGAAAGCGATAAAACAAATCTGGATTGGGAATGTCTGTAACAATGAACGGATCTTTTTCAATATACTCTTCGTTGTAATTATTGGAGTTTAGCGAATTGGACAAGAATAATATCACCTCATTTTCCAACTCTTGGAAAGTCATATCTGGTGCGTGCGGTGCATCAATAATTCGAAAACAATTTTCGAACAATGCTTGTGCTTTGTCATCTGCACGTCGCAGTAACTCCACCGAAGCAAATGGTCCGCCTTGCGCGGCTCTTGCATAAGCAACGCCAACCGTAATATTATTTACAGCCCCAGGTTTCAAAACAAACGGTCCAGCCGATTGTAAAAATCGTCTGTCGTATGGGTCGTTACCAGCGCTTTCCTCTGTCCAAGGTGCTTGAGGGACACCTCCCGTTCCCCATCCAAGTGGATCTGTATCTCCTGGAAACATAAACTCACATGGTAATGCAGTATTTGCTCCAGGACTAGAATAATGTCCACTTCCACCATAGTAAAATGGAGTTCCATCTTTCCAGTTTCCGCGCAAATAATGATAATAATCGGATGCATTAACAGGATCTGTTTGATTCGTATTTGCTCCACCTCCCGTATTCGAATAGTACAGGAATCGTCTCATTCCAAATCTTTCGTTATCGACAATAGAATCGCCATAACCAATGCCATTCAATGCTTCCCCTGGACCAATTCCATAGGCGTTGTCTATTCCATCGTCATCTTGAAATGGACCTTCAAAAAAGTCAACCCCTACAGCTGGCGGATTAAATCCATAGCCTTTAAAACCTGCGTCGTCAGCGTCATAATTATTTCCATTGTAGTAATACGCGAGACCTCTGTTGACATCACATCCCACATAATCATCATATGGCCCGCCTAATGCTCCATCGGTAAAGAAGCCAAAGTAGGTATCGAATAAAGTGAGACTTCCTCTATTGATTAATTCATAATTGTAAAAAGTCATGTTGTTTATTTCATCGCCGGTAGCAAAGGCAAATGCTTGTGCACGAATCTCCATGCCAATTGGGTCACCACCAGTTTCCGTATGAATATTTCCTTTATCATTAATGATCCACCAGTAATTGACATCACCATAAAGAGAAACTCTTCTGTCTACCTGACAATCTTTTTTCTTGTAGATATCATGCCATGGATAATCACCTTGTTCCCAATTGTAAATTCCATCTTCGTTATAATCAAAAAATGGAGCTAGATAAAAATCTTGTCCTACTCCGGGATCACCATGAGCTGGCCAATTTTTAATAATGTCTGGCACCACATAATCGGGGAACATCAAACTTTGTGTATTACCACCATTTTGGGCATCGGCTTCGCCAGCTTGAAACCAAGAAGCAAAATTTCGCACCTCATCTTGGGTTGACACAAAATGTTTATCGTATTGATTGCAAATATCTGAAGTCGTTTCAGCAGTGGTATTTGAAAGAGGTCCTGTCCAATAATCTTGTCCGTTTCTGTAGCGCAATGCTGCCAATTTCAACTGACCATTTGCATCTGTTCCTCCTAGCCACAAAGCAGCCGTAAACAAAGCCATGATACCCGAATTTTTCGGCACTTCGTAAATGGATTTATTTTGGGGGAAATCTTGCCACAAGTTACCGGCAGTATGCACCACCATTCGCACATTGTTGATGGACATAGAAGTCGTCGTATTCGGCGGTGTACAAGAAGCAGCTTTGTTTGAAATTGGATTTGGAGTAATCTTCTTTACTCCTTTTGCACCATGGTAATTCTGTCCAAATACAATTGTCGTTGACAGTAGAAATGAAAGGCCAAATAGAAATGTTTTTACCATGGTGAACGTATTTGATGACAATTTACTTATTCTTTGTATAACATGAAAGGCAAAAACCAAGAAGAATATACAGTTCTATTCTTATATTTTTTTGACAAATTGCTTCAATAACTCAATTAAATCATCGTATTCAGCAAAGCTCAATTCTTCGTATGTATCAAAAATATCGTGATAATGTTTGTTGGGTCCCATGGTATAAATAAACACCGCTGGCACACCTTTCTCCGTGAAAAAATAATGATCAGAATTGGCTGCTGGACCTCTTGATTTTACGTTTGAAAGCAATTTTCCTTTTCTATTTATTTTCTTGAATTTTTTAAATGCTTTCGGGAATAAAGTAGCGTTCACTATTGTAATCCCTTCCTCTCCGCTACCCATAATGTCTAGGTTCACAAGAAATTTAATATCCGACAACTTCGTCAATGGGTTCTCTGTATAATATCTTGACCCAATTAATCCGGCTTCTTCACCTGCAAAGCAAACGAATACAATGTTGAATTTGGATGGAAACGCTTTAAAATGTTTTGCAAGAGAAAGCAGCATTGCGGTACCACTCGCATTGTCGTTGGCGCCCGGGAAATAGGTTTCCTCACCCATTCTACCCAAATGGTCATAGTGCGCTGTGAAGTATATAGTTTTATCTGTTTGCTTTATTGCTGGGATATACGCAACAACATTGTTCGAGGTATGTCGCTGCTCCAATACGTTTTCGATGTGCAGGTACATTTCTTGATTTGCGTAAAGCGAATCTCTTAAATAAACGTAGGGGTATTTTTGTTCGCTTGTTGAAACTGACCAGGTGAACTTTTTACTAAAAATTTCAACTATGGGCATTACTTTGTTCCATCTCACGACAATTTCATCCATCATTTTTAATGAATCTCCTGTAACTCCATTTTTATCGACAACGATGGAGTTAAATCTGTTAAAATCTATCTCTTTTTTCATAGATACTAGTGACTGCACAGTAGCAAAATTCACTTTATTTAAAAGAAAAGGTGATAGTTCCCCCTCAAACGATCCGCTAGCTGGACTAACAATATAACCTTCGCCGGGTTTAACTTCAAGGCCGTTTAAGGTAAGAAACATTCTTCCTGGAAAGGTGTTTACCGGAAACTCAAAAGGTTGACGCATGTTCGTTTGCCCAGGCGCGGGTGTCAAACCCAATTTTACATATTCGTTTACAAGATAATCCGCAGCAATATTATCGCCATTGTGCACGTAACCTCTACCATGCATTTCAGGGGCACACAAATCTTTCGTCCATTTTCGAATTAAATCTTCTTGGGCTATGAAATTTGTTGTAGATAAGGCAAATAGAATAATTAAGTAATTACGCATATTTACGTTTTACGTGAAGGATAAATTCATCCGTTGTATCGTTGTCGATTTCCCAATTCTCAGCATTCGCATAATTTGTAAGGGCAACAACACAATTTGACCATTCGGAAATACTGTCTAATTTTTGTACACAAGCAGAGAATTTTTCCGCTTCTCCATCAAACAATTCGTTGATGTATAAAATTCGTTCATTCAAGCCGAAAGACCCAGCGATGGCCGCCAACGGAGTCTGCAAACCAGATTCGTGATCTTTTAAAACTTTCTCAAAACGCTTTGGCCAATCATGCGAATCCTTAGCCTCCATTTTTTCAACTTCTGGCTCTGCAACCGCTTCTTCTTGAACTTCTGGTTCCACTTTAGACTCTGGCTCTACCTTTACTTCAGTCTCATTTTTATCCTCCGGTTCCTCTCGCTCAAAAATCGAAAAATCGATCTCCTTTATGTCTGGCAATACAACAGTCTTAGGCTCTTCTTCCTTTTTTGCTTCCGATTTTTTCACAACATCACCATTTCCAAAAACTCTTTCTTCGGCAGCTTTGTATCTGAGAATCACAGCTTTTTCATGCAATTCAGCCGTTAAATGAACCAATTCGTCTAGTTCTTGTCGAACCAAAGTTTGATTATCGAGTTTATCGAAAATACTTTGAATTCGTTTTAAATTTGCTATTCGTGTCTTTGTGGACATTGCTTTCTATTTTTCAACATTTCACCTAAGTTGCTAACTTTCCACCTAGGCGTGGGTAAAAATAACGAATTTTATGTCAAAATTACTCGCGACACATTAGGCTTTAACGAAGTTTAGTTAATCGTACCAAAAGCAAGCTATGTTTCTAGAACAATTTCCGGATGATAACCGAACGAATGGGTGGATAGAAGTGATCTGTGGATCCATGTTTTCTGGAAAAACTGAGGAACTAATTCGTCGGATTCGAAGAGCTGAATTTGCCCAACAAAGCATCCTATTAGTCAAACCTAAGGTAGACAGTCGCTACAGCAGCGAACAAGTGGTAAGTCATCAAGGTACAGCAATTGAAGCCAAGGTAATTGTGTCCTCATCAGAAATTGCAACGCTATGGAACAAAGAAAAGATTGTTGCCGTAGACGAAGCGCAGTTTTTCGACGATGAACTACCGCAAATTTGTGCCGATTTGGCAAACAAGGGAGCACGTGTCATCATCGCTGGATTGGACATGGACTATAAAGGACTACCATTTGGACCCTTACCGAATTTATTGGCTATGGCAGAATATGTAACGAAAGTTCACGCCATTTGCGTTTCTTGTGGTAACTTAGCTCAGTTCTCGCATCGTATTGCTTCAAATGAAGAACGCGTTATGCTCGGAGCAAAAAACGACTACGAGCCACTGTGTAGAGCATGTTACAATAAAATTAAACATTGAGAATAAACTATTCGAATAAAGAGATTATTGAAATTTGCGATGGAAAACCACTATTGGCGGCCCATAACGGAAACATCCATGTCATTTATTACGACAGCCGAAAAATCAGTTTAGGTACTCAAGCCATTTTTGTCTGTATCAAAACGAAAAGTCGCGATGGTCATCTGTACATGGAGGAAGCCTACAAAAAAGGTGTTCGTACTTTTTTGGTCGACAAAACTGTTGCCCTCCAATCTTTTCCTGAAGCAACAATCATTCAAGTTTCTGATGTACTAGTCGCCCTGCAAAAATGGGCCAAAAAACACAGAGAACAATTTGATATTCCTGTTATTGGAATAACCGGAAGTGCTGGGAAGACAGTCGTTAAAGAATGGTTGAATCATGTATTGTCCGATAATTTTTCCATAGCTCGAAGTCCAAAAAGTTACAACTCGCAAATGGGTGTGGCACTTTCTCTTTTTGAAATAGATGGGGAAACGGAAATTGCGATAATTGAAGCTGGAATAAGTGAAAAGGGCGAAATGAGTAGGCTCACAGAAATCATTCAACCCACTATTGGTGTTTTTACCTCGTTTTTATCTGCTCACCGCGAAAACTTTACGAGCATAGAAGAACATTTGGACGAAAAACTCAAGTTTTTTCAATCCTGCAAAATCATTTTTGCGCCAAAATCATTGGAAAGTCTTGGAATCAAAGGTTTACCTGTGCATTACACCAAGAAATTAGAAACAGTAGAAAACAGGAATATCGATCTTATTCGAGATATAGTATTGCATTTAAAAGTTCCTGCCGAAAAAATTGACGAAAAACTGAAGTCTTTGCCTCAAATTGCGATGCGTATGGAGACAATCGAAGGTATCAACGACAACATACTTTTGTTCGATGCTTTTAATCTGAATTTCGACGGATTAGAACAGGCTTTATCGCACCAATCAGGAACTTCAGGTAAACGAAATCGCTACGTTGTTCTTTCAGAAACAGCTTTTGAACGATTCAATAAAAGCGAATTTGATGTTTTATTGAAAAGATTTAAGCTGCTTCAATTAAAGCTTGAAATAAAAGACCTTATACTATTCGGAACAAATGAGATAACTGATATTTTAAAGCTGGAAAATACCTCTATTCTTTTTAAAGGTTTACATCCTTCTTTGAAACGTTTGGCGAGTCAAATGAAATTCCGGAAGCATTCTACATTCGTAGAGATTTCTATTTCGGCATTAAAAGACAATTTGGCTATTTGGCGAAAAAGAGTACCGCCAAAGGTTGGCATTATGGCGATGGTCAAGGCCTCATCCTACGGTTCTGAATTAACCAAAATGGGTGAATTTTTAAATAGCCAAAACATCGATTATTTAGGTGTTGCTTATGTTGACGAAGGCGTTGAACTGAGAAAAAGTGGATTGGAATTACCCATAATGGTCATGAACAGCGATCGTTCTTCGTGGTCAGATTGCATCAAGTGCAACTTGGAACCGTCCGTTTATTCTTTCGTTCAAATGGAAGAATTGGTGAGCGAACTAATTTTGATGGACATTCAAGATTTCCCAATTCATCTGAAATTTGACACAGGAATGCATCGTTTGGGGTTCTTCCCCAATGATATTTCTAAAGTGGTTTCTTACCTGAAATCGCAACCTGAGATAAAGGTTAAATCCGTGTATTCCCATTTGGCGGACGCTGATAATTTAGACGACAATTCCTATACTTTGGAGCAAATGACGAAATTTCAATTCGTTTCAGAGACACTTCAAAAGAATTTGCCTTATCCCGTTTTAAGACACATTTTGAACACGGAAGGCTTAAGCAATTATCCAGAATATGGCTTTGACATGGTGCGCATAGGCATTGGTCTCTATGGCGTTTCGAATAATCCAACTATTGGCAAGAAGCTGACACCGGTGTTGTCTTGGAAAAGCACAGTGTCTCAAATAAAAAAACTTAGAGCTGGCGAAAGCGTTGGATATTCCCGATCTTTTGTTGCCAATATAGAAACTAAAATTGCAACTATTCCAGTTGGTTATGCCGACGGTTTTAAACGTCAACTAGGCAATGGAAATGGCGGCGTTTTTATAGGTGACAACCATTGTCCGACCGCCGGAAATGTGTGTATGGACATGATTATGGTCGATATTACCAACCTAGACATTGAAGTTGGCGACGAAGTAGAAATCATTGGACCAAACCAAACTGTGCATGACTTAGCAAAAAAATGCGGCACCATTTCGTATGAAATAATGACCAGCCTTTCCGCTAGAATGCCGCGAATTTTCGTACAGGAAGAGGACTAGTACGAAAACGGCATTTTAGGACGCAATTTTGATGCGTCTATCGTTTTAGTTTCGTCTACTTTTAATTTTTTTGAAATTAATAAAACCGATGCCTTTACTTTTCCTGCCAATCTAATTTTCAATTCCTTCTTCAAAGAGTATTTCAAGGCTTTTGCTAAAATTCCTTTTTCTCCAAGAAGTTCCACTTTGACATTGTAGACCCCAACACTTTTGCGTTGAATCTTCAGTTTTTTCATCAAATGCGCTTTGCCCACCAACTCGTCCTCAATGTAGACATCGAGATAAGAAGGCTTCACTTTTATGGTGTAAAAATTAGGATTGTCCAGTTCCACATCCAAATTCAACGTGACATTATTTCCATCCAACTGGTCCAATTTTACTTGTCCCATATTCACCACGTCAATATCTTTATACAATTCGCAAGAAGAGACAAGAAACAGAAATATTAATGGGAAAAGGAGTTTTGTCATTATTTTGAAAGTTCGGTGAAATGTTTGTAAAAATACGGTATAGTCTCAATTCCTTTGTAATAATTGAACAGACCAAAATGCTCATTCGGCGAGTGAATTGCATCACTGTCCAAACCAAAGCCCATCAAGACCGTTTTTAGTCCCAATTCTTTTTCGAACATAGATACAATAGGAATACTTCCTCCACTTCTCACTGGAATAGGTTTTTTTCCAAAAGATTGTTCGTATGCCATACTTGCAGCTTCATAACCAATAGAATCGATTGGGGTTACAGCCGGCTCACCTCCATGATGAGGCGTAACTTTCACGTTTACACTTTTTGGTGCTAAGCTTTCGAAGTGATTTTGGAACAATTGGGTGATTTTATTCGGATCTTGATTCGGCACCAATCTCATGGAAATTTTCGCGTATGCTTTCGATGCAATAACCGTTTTTGCTCCTTCACCAATGTATCCACCCCATATTCCGTTTACATCCAAAGTAGGACGAATGGAACCTCTTTCTGGGGTAGAATATCCTTTTTCACCGTGAACATCAGTAATATCAATTGATTTACAATATGCTTCGTGACTAAAAGGCGCTTTAGCCATTTTAGCCCGTTCGCCCGTGCTCAATTCAACCACATCGTCGTAAAAATTCGGGATATTAATTTTCTCATCTACATCGTGCAGAGAAGCAATCATTTCTGCCAAAATATTGATTGGATTGGCAACACAACCACCGTACAAACCTGAGTGTAAATCGCGGTTTGGACCTGTAACTTCCACTTCAACATAACTCAAACCTCTCAATCCAGTCGTAATCGAAGGAACGTCGTTTGCCAGCATCCCCGTATCGGAAACAAGAATAATATCTGCAGCTAATTTTTCGTGATTATCGGCCACAAAAACACCCAGATTTACCGAGCCAACTTCCTCTTCGCCTTCGATCATGAATTTCACATTACACGGCAATTCATCAGCTGCCATCATCGCTTCAAACGCTTTGACATGCATGAACATTTGACCTTTGTCATCACATGCTCCACGAGCAAAAATTGCACCTTCGGGATGAATTTCCGTTTTCTTAATTACGGGTTCGAATGCAGGACTCGTCCACAATTCAAGAGGATCAGCAGGTTGAACGTCGTAATGACCATAGACCAAAACAGTTGGAAAATTGGGGTCAATCATTTTATCCCCGTACACAATTGGATACCCTTTTGTCTCACAAATCTCCACATTTTCAGCACCAGCCGCTCTCAAATGGTTGGCGATAGATTCGGCTGTTTTCAAAACATCTTTAGCAAAAGCAGGGTCCGCAGATACGGAAGGAATTCGTAATAAATCAGTCAGCTCTCGTACGAACTTGTCTTTATTGGATTGAATATATTCTTGAGTTTTTTCCATTTTGTTGTACATTTAAAGCAAAGATGACAATTTTTTTGATTTTATAGGTCTTGCTTAGTGCAACCAATTCCTTCAAAATGACGTCAAAAAAGTGTTGAATATATTAAATCTATGAAATTTTACAGAATCCCCAAATTCATTTTTGCGGTCAGTGCAATTATGTTTTGTTTTTCTAGTCAGAGCCAAACTTTTACTTATCAAAACACCTTAACACCAACACAATTAGTCCAAGATGTTTTAATAGGTTCCGGCGTTGTAGCGAGTAACATTACATTTAATGGATCTGCTGCGAATGCTAACAGTATTCAGGCGGCTGGTCAGACTTTTAGCGCAACCGGTTTTCCATTTGCAAGTGGTGTATATCTAAAAACAGCGGGGGCATCTGTGATTACCGACCCCGACTTGAGCGCAATTGCATCGGGTAACCCAACCAACGGAGCTATTTTAGAATTTGACTTTGTGGCAGTTGGTGACTCCTTAGTTTTTAATTACGTTTTTGCCTCTTCAGAATATACAGGATATACTTGTTCCAGTTTTAATGATGCCTTTGGATTCTTTTTATCTGGACCTGGTCTTTCAGGCCCATACACCAATGGAGCCGTTAATTTAGCATTGGTTCCTGGTGGAAATATTCCGGTAACGATAAACACTGTAAATTCAGGTTTCCCTACAGGAGGACCAGCATCCACTTGTGCTGCTTTGGATCCGAATTGGCAGGCAAATGCGGTTTATTTCACCACGGTAAATGGCGCATTCAGCGGCCAAGGATATAATGGGAGTACTGTCGCAATGGTTGCTTTATCTGGCTTAGTTTGTGGTGGAACATACCATATAAAATTAGCCATCTGTAATGTAACCGATCAGGCTTTAGATTCTGGTGTTTTTCTTGAAGCAAATAGTTTTAGTTCGAACGCCGTTACCATCGAAGCGCAAGCATCTTTGTTCAGCGGAAGTTTCACCGATACAACACTTGCTGAAGGATGTACCTCAACAGATTTATTATTCATTCGTCCGGAATCGTCTATAGGTTCAGTACAAACCTTTTCAATAACCTATTCAGGAACCGCCAGTGCCACCGCCGATTTCACCAATCTCAATGGCTCGGTCACCTTCCCAATTGGTGTGGATACCTTGGTATTCAATATTACACCAATCGATGATGGAATTACAGAACCAATGGAATGGATTCAGATAATGGGTTACACGATTTCAGTCTGTGGTGACACACTCTACGATTCACTGACCTTGTACATTGTCGATCAATATGATTTAACTTTTAACATGCCTGATACGCTAGTCACGGGTTGTGCCCCAAATCAAGCACCCGTCCAGATTTCCAATTTCCAAGGATCGATACCAACCTATACTTTCCTTTGGGATTTCGGCGCAACAACCAACCCTGCATTGATTCCCGCCTCGAGCACCTTACCGATTACAGTCATGCACTATGTGACTGTAACAGATGGTTGTGGGAACGATTTTATAGATTCGGTTGCTTTAGTCCATAACGTGACGCCACCTGATATATCAATAATGCCCAACGATACCCTTTACGTGAAATGTATGCCCGGGTCGGCTCAAGCCACTGTGGTCATGAATTCCAATGCGCCTAATCCTTATTCCTATGTTTGGAGTGATGGCACGACAGGAACTTCAATTACCATAAGCGACAATGGTATCAATGGGGAACAAATTCCATTCAACGTGACAGTTACGGATGGGTGCGCCAATACAGCCACTGCAAATGGTGTTTTGATTGTTGATCAGTCATTAACTATTGACCCAATTTCTATGACGGCATCCAACTTTTGTAATCCAACAGGCGGAGTTTCGGCCGGTGTAATTGGACAAACAGCCGTAAATGGTCCGGTGAGTTATGCATGGAATGGTCCAGGAGCAAACAACCCAAATTCTTCCAGCAATAGCGTTTGGAATAGCTTAAGTCCGGGTTGGTATTACTTGACCGTAACGGATGATGTTTGTAGCGCGAATGACAGTATTCAAGTTACTACATTGAATGCACCAATTGCGGCCATGTCAGCAAATCCAAGTTCAGGTTTGGCGCCACTTAATATTACTTTCAGCAATTTAAGTCAAAATGGTGTTACCTATTTTTGGGATTTCGGAAACGGATTGACTGCAACAACAAATGATTTATCCGCCGTTCAAAGTCTCTACACCACTGCCGGAGAATTTACGGTGACCTTAATAGCATCTCAAGGTGGGGGTTGCAACGACACCACAACATTAAAAATCAATGTTTCCGTTATTTATCCGCCGATTTGGGAAGTGCCCAATGTGATTTCTCCAAATGGCGATCAAGCGAATGACTTCTGGTTTATTGAAACAGAGAACGTTGACAAAATAGATTTAATCATATTGAACCGATGGGGAAATGTTATGTTTGAAGATTCTAGTCCAAACCCTATTTGGGATGGAAAAACGAAATCTGGAAATGATGCTGAAGATGGGGTGTATTTCTATAAGTTTGTGCTATACGCACAAGATGGAAGTGAAATTCCAGGTCAGGGATTCCTGCATGTGACGAGATAAATAAAATATTTTAGCGTGAAGCCTTTGGTTCTTTGACTGGGGGCTTTTTTAATTGAGATCCTTGATGTTTGGATTGTTGGGTATGGGCCGCGGGTAACACAGATTTTGTAGGATTTTAGCTTATTTTATGTGGAGGATTAAGTGTTATAAGAATACATAGGCTATTAAATAAATCCTGCTTTTTATCCTGCCAAATCCGCGTCATCCGTGTTCAAAAACCGCCGAATCGATCTTAATTCAAGCACAAGAGACTAGATATGCTAATTTTAGTATAGAAAATCATTATACGGATATCGAACCTTAAAAATTTCTTTTACCACTTCGTACAACGTTTCTTTGAATTCATCCACATTCTCCTTCGTTTCTGCAGAAATGAAAACACAATTCTTATCTTCCAATTTGGCCATCCAAGTTTTCTTCATTTCAGCAATAGATGGGATGTACATTTTCCCCGTTTCTTCATCTTCACGTTCTTCCGGTTGGTAAGCGTCCAATTTATTGAGAACGAGAATGACAGGTTTTTCCGAATCATCAATCTCGGCTAAGGTCTCTTTAACCACATTGAAATGATCTTCAAAATTGGGATGAGAAATATCGAGTACGTGCACCAATAAATCGGCTTCACGTACCTCATCCAAAGTCGATTTAAAAGATTCTACCAACTGATGCGGTAGTTTCCGAATAAATCCAACGGTATCGGAAAGCAAGAAAGGCAGATTGTGAATCACCACTTTTCTTACGGTCGTATCGAGCGTTGCAAACAATTTATTTTCGGCAAAAACATCACTTTTGCTCAACAAATTCATGATGGTACTTTTCCCAACATTGGTATATCCAACAAGGGCAACACGCACCAATTGACCTCGATTACCTCGCTGCACTTCCATTTGTTTGTCAATTGCTTTCAACTTAACTTTCAAAAGGGAAATTTTCTGTTGTATGATTCGTCTATCCGTTTCAATTTCCGATTCCCCTGGACCTCTCATTCCGATACCTCCTTTTTGTCTATCGAGGTGAGTCCACATATTCGTGAGACGAGGCAATAAGTATTGCATCTGCGCCAATTCCACTTGTGACTTCGCATGTGAAGTTCTTGCACGACTAGCGAAAATATCCAAGATCAGATTGTTTCTATCCAAGATTTTAATCTCTAGTCGTTTTTCAATATTCCTCAATTGAGAAGGAGAAAGTTCATCATCAAAAATGATCACTTCGATATCGTTGGCTTGGATATACTCAAGAATTTCAGCCAATTTTCCCGTACCCACAAACGTTTTTGGATTTGGATATTGAAGCTTCTGCGTAAACTTTTGAATCGTCATTGCACCTGCCGTTTCAGCAAGAAATTCTAATTCATCGAGATATTCTGCGGCTTGATCTTCCGTGATTGTTCCGTGGATGACTCCAACCAAAACAGCCCTTTCTTCTCTATAATCAACCGTAACATGTCCTTCGTGTAGACTCATTATTTTCGTAAACTTTGAACGAATTGCACCACAGAATCCATGTGATTTGGATCCGCTAACAACTCTAATGCTGGAGGCATCGCTCCTTTTCCTTCACTGAGCACCTCTTTGATCTCTTCGGGTGTCAATTTGGATATGCTTAAATCTTTTGCGCCCGAATTGCCAAGCTTTCCATCGGCTCCGTGACAACTGAGGCATTGGTCCATGAACAGGCTTTTGCCTGAAATATTTGCTTCCGCTTCACATTCTTCGCAATCACCGGCTGGTGGTTTGCACGCAAAAAGAAGGAGCAAAGAAAAAGAAAGTACTGCGAATCTTAGAACCATTTTCCTACTAATGCTTCGCGGAACGGCCAAGGAATACTAGCGAGTACAATGATCAATCCAATTACATAATAGACCCGTATGATTTTGTGCTTTTTTACTGGTTCAGACGCTTTTTCTGCTTTTTTTCTACCTATAGTTACCAAAACGATGGCAATCACCATTCCCAGAAAATGCTCCATTCCATAAAAACGGTACAATGGCTCTTTCATCCAACCTGATGCAAATGAAACCTTGTCGGATATGAAATATAAGACCAAACCGATAAGCAATTGAATGTGTAAAAACACCATTGAAAAAAGGTAAATCATTTTGTCCTTTTTCTCGTAAACGGTTTTTCGAGTAAACGCATTAAAAATAGCAAAAACCAATAAAAATAAAACGACCCATCTTAGTCCTGAGTGCGCATGTGAAAGTGCTGAATACATGTTGTGATTTTAGTTTGTAAAATTAACAAAATTGAGGAATAATTATTAGATAAACAGTGAAGTAAAATAGAATTCATTAATTTCACCTCCCAACAAATATAAACAATGCACAAATATCTTTTTATCTTGCTCACGATTCTATCATTCAGCGCATTCGGACAAGGAAATCATCCGCAAAACGGAGTCAAACCCACAGCCAAACCCTGTGTCGCGATAAAAAATGTCCGCATCGTCGTTAGTCCTGAAAAAACGATCGAAAACGGAACCATTTTGTTTCGAGATGGTGAAATCATCGAAGTAGGAAAATTAGTAATCATTCCAAAGGGAACTGTGGAGATCGACGGCAATGGAAAAACGATACTTCCTGCATTTATCGAAGTCAATTCAAATATCGGATTGCCAGAAATCAAAGGGAAAGAGTGGAGTTTTCGTCCACAATTAGAAACTTCAAAAGACGGTGCATATTACTGGAACGAATCCATACACCCAGAATCGAAAGCGAGTCAGAATTATACGACAGACAGTAAGAAAAATGAAAACTTTCACAAAATGGGGTTTGGTTTCGTAGTTACCCATTTTCAAGATGGAATTGCGCAAGGAACAGGAGCTTTGGTCGCTTTGGGGAACGAAAAAGTTCATCAAAACATTATTAAAACTGAATCAGCAGGCTATTTTTCTTTCGAAAAAGGAGTTTCGAGACAAACATATCCATCTTCTCAAATGGGAAGTATAGCACTTTTGAGACAATCCTTATACGACTATCAATGGTATGCACAAAACCCAAAAGCACCTTTAGACCTCTCGCTTGAGGCGTATAAAACAAAACTTCAACTCCCCTTGTTTTTTGAAACAGACGACAAATGGGAAATCCTTCGAGCTGATAAAATTGCGAAGGAATTTGGTTTAAAAATAATTTACCTCGGTTCTGGAAATGAATATGCTGCCGCAACGGATTTGAAGGCACTGAATGCAAGTTTGGTCCTTCCAATGAGCTTCCCAAAGGCGTACGATGTAACCGACCCATATATCAGTCGTAAAATTCCATTGGGTGATTTAAAACATTGGGAATTGGCTCCATCCAATGCTAAAATCGTCGATCAAGAAGGCATAGAATTCGCCTTGACTACAACTGGTTTGAAATCTCCAAACGAGTTTTGGGAAAATCTCCAAAAAATGATGGAATCTGGTTTGACACCAGAAAAAGCCTTGGCTGCTTTGACAACTATTCCTGCAAAAATGCTTCGAGTGGAAAGTAAATTGGGGACTCTAGAAAAAGGTAAAAAAGCTTGTTTTACAGTTCTTACTGATAATCCATTTAAAGTAAAGAGTGAAGTGCTTGAAGTTTGGATAAACGGAAAACAAAATATTTACAAAACGACTCCAACGGTTGATATTCGAGGTAATTACAACTTGATTATTGACGGAAAATCCTTCCCAATTGAAATTTCGGGGACTATAGAAAAACCTTCTGGGAAGATTCATTACCCGAATTTAACGTCGAAAGACAGTGTGAAAATTGATCCTAAAATTGAAATCATCAACAACGACGTTGTGATTCAATTCGCCATTCACAATGAAGATTGGAACGGGTCAGTCAATTTAAAAGGAAAATTCAATGATAAACTTGGTGTTTTTGAAGGTTCAGGTCAAATCCCAACAGGGACATGGGTGTCGTGGTCTGGGGTAAGAAACAAGAAATTTAAAGAGAAAGAGGAGACAAAAGAATTTAAGGTCTCGACAGACACAATTAAGGTAAATCTTTTCCCTATTTCAGCTTTTGGACGCACAAAAAAATCTGTGCAAGAAAACGTAACCATTAAAAACGTGACGCTTTGGACCAACGAAGCGGACGGTATCATTCAGAAAGGAAACATCGTTATCTCCAACGGTAAGATAATAGCAATTGGTCCAAATGCTGCTGGTTCGGGAGGAGTTACCATCGACGGAACAGGCAAACATTTGACGCCTGGCATCATCGATGAACATTCACATATTGCGATTTCCAAGGGAGTGAACGAGTCTGGGCAAGCTGTAACCGCTGAAGTGAGTATTGCGGACGTTGTTGATCCAGACGACATCAATATCTATCGTCAACTTTCTGGTGGAGTTACCGCTTCTCAACTGTTGCACGGTTCGGCCAATCCAATTGGCGGTCGTTCGGCAATTATTAAATTAAAATGGGGATCAAATCCAGAACAAATGGTCATACCGAATTCTCCTAAATTCATCAAATTTGCTTTGGGAGAAAACGTAAAACAAGCCAATTGGGGCGATTTCAACACGACACGTTTCCCGCAAACGAGAATGGGAGTTGAACAAGTATTCTACGATGCATTCACAAGAGCAAAGGCATACGAACAAGAAAAGTTGACGGGTAATTATCGAAAGGACATCGAATTAGACGTACTACTTGAAATTTTAAAGTCGGAACGACACATTACATGTCACTCGTATATCCAAAGTGAAATCAACATGTTGATGCACATGGCGGACAGCATGGGTTTCAAAATAAATACCTTCACCCACATTCTTGAAGGATATAAGTTGGCCGATAAAATGGCGGAACACGGAGCAGGCGGATCAACCTTTGCCGATTGGTGGGCGTACAAATACGAAGTGAAAGATGCGATTCCTTACAATGCACAATTAATGCTAGAACAAGGGGTGGTGGTAGCTATCAACTCAGATGATGCTGAAATGGGACGACGGTTGAACCAAGAAGCGGCTAAAGCAGTTAAATATGGCGGCATGAGTGAAGAAGACGCGCTGAAAATGGTGACTTTGAATCCAGCCAAACTTCTTCATTTAGACGAAAGAATGGGAAGTTTGAAAATTGGAAAAGACGCCGATGTTGTTCTTTGGTCTGGGCATCCGCTAACTTCGGCAGCAAAAGCAGAAATCACGATTGTTGACGGGGAAATTTTATATGACCGAGACAAGGACTATGACCTCTTGAAACGAGATGCTGCTGAAAAAGCACGCCTTTTGTCCTTGATGCAGAATGCAAAACAAAAAGGCGAAAAAACGATCCCATTTTATAAAAAAGCAAACCGTTATTTCCATTGTGACACGATGGGCGAAGAAGGTTCAGAAAACGAAAATCACCATTAAGCCATGAGAAAATTATTATATCTATCCTTTCTGATAAGTTCTTTTGGCTTTTCTCAGAAAAAACAAAACATCCTTTTTACCAATGGATATCTGCATGTTGGTAATGGAGAAACAATGGAAATTGCAACCATCGGCGTTAAAGGTGACCGTATTGCAGTAGTGAAAAACACTTTGACCTATAAACCGAAGCAAAACGAATACGACACCATTATTGACTTAAAAGGTCAACATCTTTATCCAGGATTGGTCGCTCCAAATTCTACTTTGGGATTAACCGAAATTGATGCCGTACGCGCAACGCGTGACTACGATGAAGTTGGACAATTCAATCCGCACATCAGAGCGTTGATTGCCTATAATGTGGAGTCTGATGTTATCTCAACGGTGCGAACAAATGGGGTTTTAATTACCCAAATCACTCCACGCGGTGGTTGGATAACGGGCAGTTCGTCTATCATGCATTTGGATGGTTGGAACTGGGAAGACGCAGCTATCTCGAAAGATGATGGAATCCATTTGAACTGGCCAAATTCCTTCCCGGGCAGAGGAAATGGTGCAGATACACAAGAAACTGAAAAGCGAAAAATACTTTACCAAGAGACAAAAAGAGAAATCTATGACTTCTTTAACACTGCCAAAGCCTATGCTGAAAAGAAGGACCATAAAATTCCAGAATTGCGATTGGAAGCGATGAAAGGATGCATGAACGGAAAAAAACGATTGTACATTCACGCAAGTGAGTTGCAACAGCTTTTAGATATTCTCGATTTTTGTCGCGAGTTCGACATTAAATTTCCGGTGATTGTTGGTGGTTACGATAGTTATTTGATCACAACACAACTGCGTGATGCAAAAATTCCAGTGATGTTGCCGCGAGTACATATGTTACCAGAAAACACGGACGACCCAATAGATTTGCCATTTCGATTACCGAGCATCTTGCAAAATGCAGGTGTCCAATTTTGTTTGCAAAACGAAGGTGACATGGAAGCGATGAATGCTAGAAACATTCCTTTCTTGGCAGGACATTGTTTGGGATTTGGGTTGACGAATGAAGAAGCGCTTCGAGCAGTCAGTCTAAGTTCTTGCGAAATAATGGGAATTGACAATGACTACGGAACGATAGAAGAAGGCAAAAAAGCAACACTTTTCGTTTCAACAGGTGGAGCTTTGGACATGATTACCAATAATGTGAAAATGGCATTGATGGATGGAATTTGGGTTGACCTGAATAATCGTCAGTATGAATTGTACAAGAAGTATAAGAACAAGTATAAGATGCAATAATGAATAAATAAAAATTAATAATTGTTTGCAGTTCCTCTAACGGCTATCCTCGATAAAATCAGTAAATTTGAATTGAAACGATTTATTAAACTAAAACATACATAAAATGGCTTTTGAATTACCAAAATTAACATATGCTTATGACGCTCTTGAACCGCACATTGATGCGCGTACCATGGAGATTCACCATAGCAAACACCATCAAGGATATACCAACAACCTAAATGCTGCGATCGAAGGGACAGATATGGCAAGCATGTCTATCGAAGAGATTTTGAAAGTATGCAAAGACAAACCAGCTGTTAGAAATAACGGTGGTGGATTTTACAATCACTCTTTGTTTTGGTCTGTAATGTCACCAAACGGAGGCGGACATCCTAAAGGAGAATTAGCAACTGATATCAATACCACTTTCGGTTCGTTTGATGCTTTCAAAGAAGAATTTTCGAAGGCGGCAGCAACTCGTTTCGGTTCGGGATGGGCTTGGTTGTGCATTTGTGAAGGGAAACTTTGCGTTTGCTCAACGGCGAACCAAGACAACCCAGTAATGGGTGAAGGTTGTGCGGGAACACCAATTTTAGGATTGGATGTTTGGGAGCATGCGTATTACTTGAACTATCAAAACCGTCGCCCTGATTATATCAATGCATTTTTTAGTGTAATTGATTGGTCTGCCGTATCGGAAAGATACCAAGCAACGAAGTAATTAAATTTACTAAAACGAAATAGGGGAACATTAATTTGTTCCCCTATTTTTTAAGTAAATTGTTTTTTATTATCCCAAAACCTTCGGTATTCGGAAGTAATCTGAATCTTTTTTCGGTGCGTTCGACAAAGCTTGTTCCTGTGTCAAAGTATCAACAGCAACATCTTCGCGCAATACGTTTACTTCGTCCGACATGAAAATAAGTGGTTCCACATTCTCTGTGTCCAGTTCTTGAAGCTTTTCAATGAAAGAAATAATGCGTTCCATATCTTCTTTAATGGTCACTTTTTTATCGCCTTCAAACTCTAATCGAGCCAAGTGCGCAATGTGCTCTATAACTTCGTCGGTAATTTTCATATTCTATTTATCTGCTGCAAATTTATGTAATTCCTTTGAAAAGACTCACAACTTGGATTGTATCAAGTCGTGACATTCTTGTTTTTTCACTTTTAAGTTTTGGTCATTAATATAAATGGGGTCATGAACATACACATTCGAATAACCTGGGCGAGCTGGACCAAATCCTTCAGAGGGATCAGAAAAAAGTCGATAATGGTTCTGAAACGATACAGGAATAATCGGAACACCCGTTTTTTGTGCCAAGAGAAATGCGCCGTCTTTGAAGCGCCCCATTTCAGGAGGTTCGAGATCCGGAATTCCTCCTTCGGGAAAAATACAGATGGAAAATCCTTCTTCAATCGCCTTTCGGGCCAAAACAAATGCTCGACCCGCTTGTGATTTATTTTTTCTGTCCACCGGAATATTCAAGTTTTTAAAATACGTTTTGAGAATCGGGTATCCTAAAATTTCACTTTTCCCTATGAATAAAAAAGGATGATTAGGGATCAAGGAAAACATTAAAAATATGTCCAAATAAGAAGTGTGATTGGCAACTAGGACAAACGGTTTACCATTGGTATCGAGTCTTTTATTTTTTCTGAACGGGTACATACAAAAAAACTGAACCAAACGACTCCATACCACAAAAAGGGAGAAAGAGCGCTTACGCCCATCCGGCAAGGCCAAAACAATCAGAAAAAAGGGATAAAGAACGATTGCCGTCAGACAAAAAATAAAGCCAACGTACAACTTCCAAAGATTCGTGAAAATGGCTTTTATCCACTTCATCTGCCAAAAATAACCAAAGCGAACACCTTTCACCTATAATCGAGGATTAAAATTGTTTATTAATTGTAATTTTGAACAAAAATAGGAATATGACTCGCATTTTAACAGGAGTACAGAGTACAGGAACGCCTCATTTGGGTAATTTATTAGGAGCCATTTTGCCAGCTATTGAAATGGCAAAGGACCCAAAAAATGAATCTTTTCTATTCATCGCAGATTTGCATTCTTTGACACAAATCAAAGATTCCGAGGTGATGATGGAAAACACCTACTCCACTGCTGCTGTATGGTTGGCGTGTGGGTTAAACTCTCAACGAACCGTTTTTTACCGACAAAGCGATATTCCAGAAGTAACGGAATTGATGTGGTATTTACTTAGTTTTTTTTCGTTTCAACGCTTGACTTTGGCTCACAGTTTCAAGGACAAAGCTGATCGATTAAACGATGTGAATGGTGCCCTTTTCACCTACCCAATTTTAATGGCGGCCGACATTTTATTATTTGATGCGCATGAAGTTCCGGTAGGAAAAGACCAAGAACAACATTTAGAGATTACACGTGACGTTGCCGAGAAATTCAACCTCCAGATGGGAGAAACATTTGTTGTTCCCAAAACGAAAGTGAGTGAAGAGACGAAAACGGTGCCCGGAACGAACGGTGGAAAAATGAGTAAATCGGCGAATAATTTTATCAACATCTTCCTTTCTGATAAGCAATTGCGCAAGCAAGTTATGTCCATTGAAACGGATAGTAAAGGACTTGAAGAACCAAAAGACCCCGACACGTGTAATATCGTAACGATTTATAAATTGCTAGCTACACCTGAACAAATAGAAGCAATCTGTCAAAAATACTTGGCGGGTAACTACGGTTATGGTCACGCAAAACAGGAATTATTCGAATTGATTCTAGAAAAATTCAAAAATGAACGCGAACGATATACCTATTTGATGGAAAACAAGGCTGAAATTGATAAAGAACTGTTGAAAGGAGCCGAAAAAGCAAGAAAAGTAGCAAAAGAAGTTCTTCAACGAACAAGAAAAAAATTGGGATATCTTTAATCATTGATTTTCAGTATATTCGTTCTATCTAGATAGAAAAATGAAGACCCTTTTTAATCTGTTTTTGCAGATATCCCTTGTATTTGCAGTGATTTCTTGTGGTAATGATGACCAGTCGGCTATGCAAAAGCAAGGCAAAGGAGACGTTTGGTATGGTGGTATTTTAAAAATGCAATCACTAGAGAAAGTGGACGAACTCTTTCCGCACGGAGGAACCAACAAATTTACGAGAGACATTACCTATCAGATTTTCGAATCACTTTTGCGGCTTGATACCCGAACCATGCAAACGATTCCAAACATTGCAAAAAATTACAAAGTCAGTGAAGATGGTTTAACCTATACGCTGGATATTCGAAAAGATGTCTACTTTCAACCGAATGCCTGTTTCAAAGGTGAAATTAAATTATTGACAGCAAAAGATGTCAAATTCTCCTTGGATTTGGCTTGCTCAGGGCTAAGCGCCAATAAATCCAGTTTTTTATTGATCAACCGAGTTAAAGGAGCGAAAGAATATAATAAGAAAACAAGAACAAAACTGACGAAAAATGGTGTTTCTGGAATTAAAGTATCCAGAGAAAACCAAATTACGATCGAATTAATAGAGCCGTTTGCCGGATTCGAAAAAGTACTCACCCACAGTAATTTAGGAATGGTCGCGCAGGAAGCATTTGAAATGTATGGAAAAGATATTTCGAAAAATCCTGTAGGCACGGGGCCGTTTATGTTGGAAAAAAACACGGCTGAATTTTTAAAACTGAAACGCTTTCCGAAGTATTGGAAAAAGGACAGACTAGGTAATCAATTGCCTTATTTGGATGGGTTTGAAATGAGATATTACAGCAGCAAACAGGGCGAGTTAGCTGATTTTCAAAATTCAAAAACTGATATCGTATTAAATATCCCAGCTGAAGAAATCAATCACTTATTGGGAACATTAGAAGAAGCCCAAAATGGTGAAAACGTAATACACAAAGTGTTTTCAGAGCCAAGTATGAGCGTAAGCTATATTGGTTTTGCCAATCAAAGTAAAGAATGTCAAGATGTTCGTGTTCGTAGAGCCTTTAATCAAGCTATCAACCGCACCGAATTGGTTAATGCATGGCTGGGAGGTGAAGGTTGGCCAGCTGCAAATGGGTTTTTGCCACCACTCGATTTTTATCCAAATGACGATGTAAAAAACTTGGCTTTTGATACGGTTCAAGCCCGAAGACTAATGGCTGAGGCCGGTTACCCGAATGGTAAAGACTTTCCGAAAATTGATATATACGTCAACGCTTTGAAAAATTCCGCATCGCACAACCTAGTTAAAGGAGTGGTTCAGCAATTGAAGAAAAATTTAGGGATTGAATTGGGCATTAAACTGTGTAGCACAGACCAAAGAGACAAAGCTATTGAGAAAGGTGAAGCCAAACTTTGGCGTGCTGGTTGGATTGCCGATTATCCGCATCCAGAAAATTTCTTGAGTATCTTTTACGGCAGTAACATTAGCGCAAACAACAATACCATTAACTCCTTCCGGTACAAAAATGCCGAGTACGATCATATCCTAGAACAAGCCAATAAGGAACAAGATGAAGATATACGAAATCAGTTGTTTGTCATGTGTGATCAAAAAATCGTAGACGACGCGGTAGTTATGCCGATTTTAACGGGTGACTTTTTGGTGTTGATTAATAAAAAAGTGAAGAATTTTCAACCGAATCCTATGGAATTGTTAGATATATCGACTATTTTTATAAAGTTGTCTCGATAGACAGAGACACACTATTGTTAAATTAAATGGCTCTCAGCTTGCAATTATAAAAGTCGTTCCTCGCGTTCGGCTTTTTTTTATGGTTCTAAGATGGTTTCCAAAACTTCCTTCGATTTCAGGTTCCCGAAATGCTCTAGATGCAATTTGTAATACACCAATAACACTTCTAGGGTTTCTTTGCGCAGTGCATGATTGATTTTAACTTCTTCGTTCATCAACAAGCTAAAAAGAATGGCGCTGCATTCTTCAGAACAGTATTTATCCTTTTGCACATTACGGGCAAAAACGCCTTCCTCCATATTGAAATGAACGTTCGTTTCTTCTTCGATTTGCGGTTCGATTCCCAAGAAAAATGTTAACTCCAAGAGAAAACGAATTGGAAACATAGCGAGATTTTCTTGCGTTTCAAGTTCTTGAATTTTATTCCGTAGGAAAAAAAATAGTTGTTCATCTTTCTCAGTATGGTTCAGACATTTCTCCAAGACTTCAGCGACAAAAAAGGCTATGCTAGAGCGAAAGGGATCGAAAGGGATCTGTGTGACTTCCATGGTAGATTCCACTTGGGTCAATTTCCCCAATTCGCTTTCATTGCGAAAAAAATAGGCGAGTTCTTGAACATTTAGTGGGAAAAGCAGATTCGCTTTCTTTTTTGCGCCCAGAAATAAAAATTTCTGAAATCCGTGGTTTTGCGTAAAGTAGCTAACAACAGCACTTGTTTCGGAAAACGGTATGCGCTGAATGAAAATACCTACATCACTTTCCTTCATTTTTAATCATTGATTACTACTACTTTGCCTACTTTTCGGCCTTTTCCTTCGTTGGCTGCGGTCCAAATTAAGTAAACACCAGAGGCAACTTTTGTTCCATCTAGATTCTTACCGCTCCATACTGCAGTGCCGCCATTTGAGGTAGTTTTGTACACTAAATTTCCGCCAATATCGGTTATCCTCACATCCGAATTGTACCGAATACCTTGAATGGTGATTAGTCCGTCAAAATCAGGTGTAGCAGGATTGGGGAAGACGTTTACATTTTCATAATCAGGGTCTTCATAGCTGGCATCTGTGCGGAACGAAATTAAACCAATGTCCGTCACACAATACACTTCGCCTGTATTGTGGTCAATTTCTAAGTCTAAAATAACATCCGAAATCAAGGCAGAATTTTCAACGGTATAGTTCTCTAAAATAGTGGTCCCATCCGCCGACATCAAAAAGATACCCGTTCCTTCTGTTCCTATCCATTTTCGATTTCCTCCATCTACTTCGATGTCATTAATGACTGTTCCACCCAGCAAATATTCCACATTGCCTTCAAAGTCCAGTTTTATACGTTGCGCATCAAAATCTCCTGGACTTGCGTCAAAAACATTGTCTGAATTATAAATTATCGCGAAACCTGCATCGGTTCCTACCCAAATTTCGTTATCAAAATCTACGGCAATCGCTCTTACCGAATTGGACGGTAAATTTCCTTGTCCTTCGCCTTTTTGAAATTGCTTTTTCTTGTCGTCTGCGAGATTATCAATAGTCTCGTTGTAGTCCAAAGCGAAAAGACCTCTGCCTTCCACGGCAAACCATACGTTTTCGTTATAATCAATGGTTAATTTTCCAGTGATTTTGTTTTTAGAATTCCCCCCCATATCGAAGTTCACCCAATTCCCAGCATCTGTGAGAACCTTCAAAGTTTTGTCGCAGTATGCATTGACAACCCATAAATTTCCTCTTGAATCATATTGTATATCGGATAAATACGACCAGCCATTACCTAGACTGGTTGGTTCCAATGGCGAATTGGCGTTGTTGTACAACTCCGTTCTTGTTTGTGCTTTATTGACTACTGCGAGCGGCACCCCAGAATATGTTCCCATGGCAAACTCATCAGGATTTTTCGGATTGATGCTTGCGGTAACAAAATCAAAAATAGGCAAGCTATCCACCCAAATCGCCATACTTTCTTTGTTGTACAAACTCCATTCTTGATCTTCCAATAAATAGAAGCCAGAATTGTTAAAAGTGAAAAAGGTTCCACTTAAACCACCACCTGTAACAAGTAGCTTCCCATCTTCCCAATCCAAGGAATAAAAGCTGCTTTTTGGAGGGCCAGAAAATCCTATTCTGTCAAAATCACCAAATCTATCCAATATAACGAGGCCTGCGTTTCTATCAGAAATGTAAATCGTGCCATCTCGCCAAACCGTGTAATTCATATCAGGAAACTCGCCTTGATCATAATAGTTTCTACTGAAATCGATTCCTGAAAAATCACTCTTCATTACAAAGATTCCTCCAGCTACGTTATAAGCCAATTTTTGATTGTGATTAGAAATGGAATGAATTTCTAAATCAAATCCATCTACATCGATGAATTGCAAACCACCACTCGTTATCGAATAAACTGAGTCATTGCCGTAACTGACATCAATTTTCGAAATCAATAAATGATTGTTTACATGCAACAAATGTTGATATGAATCATCTGTATTTAATGGAACTCTTGTGTCGCTAGTCCATTGATTAAAATCTCCCAATCCAGGACTATTTTTGTTGGCAAAAAGCACCTTGTTTTGCGTTAAGACAAAAACAGTATCTCCAGAAAATTCGATGTCCGCTATTAATTCCTTGTTCTCTGTTGGATAATACGTATCGCGAACCTCTTGTTTGATTGGGTCAATGACCACAACACCAAATCCAGTTGTCAAATACACTTTCCCTTGGTAACTTTTTATCGTTTCAATTTCTTTAATTCCTTGAATTTGTGCTAGTTTGATTGCCGGTAGATTAAAAACAGAGTTTCCGTTCAACAGGTCAACATTTCCATTTTGATAACCAATAACAACAGTTTTTGAAATGGGTTCATAACCCAAAGTTGAAACGCGCACATCAGACAAACTATTGGTAGAAGTCATAACTGATCGTTCTTTCGCATCGGTGTCGTATGCGAGAATTCCATTGTCGAAAGCTGCATAAACCATGTCGCCATCTAATACTACTGAACTCGCATTTTTGGCTGGTACGTGAAGCGTCCACCCTCCCATAGCTGATTGACCAAAAGTAGAGTTAGAAATGAAAAGTACGCCTAGCAGAATGTTAGTTGCTTGAAAGATTATCTTGATTTTTGTTTTAAATACTTGCATATACCCGCTAGATTGTGCGAAAATAACGCCAAATCATGTGTTTTATTTTTAATACAAATATAAAGGTCGAAAAACTTTGGGGATTGAACGCAGAATTGAGTGAAAACCTTACTTTTGTAGGAGAATAATAAATGGCTCTGTGGCGCAACTGTATAGCGCACTGGATTTCGGCTCCAGCGGTTGCAGGTTAGAATCCTGCCAGGGTCACAAAAAGGAGGATTGGTTTATTCCAATTCTCCTTTTTTATTTCACACCAATTAGTGTACACATCACTTCTTCAAAAATATACTTTTTAGAACAATATTAGTTCCTTCAAATCTTTCACAAAGTTTGAACTCTCAACACTTGAGGTCCCTTATCAGGAATTGAAATTGTCAGAATGATTAAGAAAAATCAGTTGATTGGTCA
>ERZ887849.798-NODE-798-length-32104-cov-10.405410_pt1 | contig 32104 bp, 33 predicted proteins | sample MGYA00521267_ERZ887849 | MGnify/ENA primary metagenome ERZ887849 (study PRJEB32303, sample SAMEA104408601) | aquatic metagenome | biome: Brackish water; feature: Pelagic; material: water | place: Baltic Sea | collected 2014-06-06T16:11:00 | depth 2,863 m ... | reverse complement strand
GTTTCACTGCCTGGGGCGTGGATATTGCCCGGGAAGTTGGTCTCACCCTTATTGGCAGGATGCGCGGGCGTAAGTTCAATTGTTTGAGTGGCGAAGATCGATTGGTCCTCGACTCTGATCCCAGTGAGGTGGGTGAGGAAGAGTTGCGTCATCGACGCAAGGGGGCACAGGATGACTAACGTGGTCGGCGTCATTCTTGCGGGCGGCCAGGGAACTCGGATGGGTGGTCAGGATAAAGGGCTACTGTCGCTGGGACCGCATACCATTCTTGACGAGGTCATCCGCCGGCTCGCCCCCCAGGTGGATCGACTCGTATTAAACGTCAATGGTGACCCAGCGCGATTCGCGCATCTGGCATTACCAACCGTTCCAGATTCGCTCGGTGGCTTTCTTGGGCCGCTTGCCGGTGTGTTGGCAGGGATGGAGTGGGCGCGCGCTCATCAGGCTGACTGGGTGGCAACGGTCGCCGCCGATACGCCTTTTTTTCCATTGGATTTTGTCGTGCGCTGCCAAGATGCGTGCCAATCCGGTGCGCCGATTGCCCTCGCAGCGACGGCGGATGCGGACGGGGTATGGCATCGGCAACCGACCTTTGGCTTGTGGCATGTCAGTACGATTGACAGTTTGCATCGGGCACTTGAGAGCGGGTTACGCAAGATTGTGCGCTGGACGGATGCAGAAGGGGGTGTGGAGGTCCGCTTTGAGACGGGCCTCTATGATCCGTTTTTTAACGTGAATACACCAGATGAATTGGATGATGCACGACGAATGCTGGAACAGGCGCAATGATCATTTTTGGAATCGTTGGTTGGAAAAATACCGGAAAAACGACGCTCACTGAGCGCCTTGTCACCACCTTCACACAACGCGGCTTGGTTGTATCGACGATCAAGCACACGCATCATGACGTTGACATCGACGTTCCAGGTACCGACAGCTATCGACACCGTGCTGCCGGGGCTCACGAAGTGCTTCTGGCGTCAGGTCCCCGATGGGCATTGATGCATGAGTCTGCAGCCGATGCTGAGCCGTCTTTAGAGGCTTTATTAGATCGGTTGGCGCCTGTCGACTTAGTGCTCGTCGAAGGTTACAAGTATGGACGCCATCCCCGTCTCGAGGTCTATCGTGCGGGGACGATACAGCCGCCCATCGGGAGGGAAGATCGCTCTGTGCTTGCGCTGGTCACGGATGCGGTGGTTGATGATTGGGATCGGCCCCGATTTGATTTGGATGCAATTGATACGATTGCTGATTTTATTCACCACACAGTGAGACTGCCATGATCCAGCCACCCCCCCTTACCAATGATTGTTTTGCGCTGCCGCCAGGGGTGCACTGGACCCCGGTGGATGAGGCAAGGCGTCTTTTGCAGGCCGCCTTACGCCCTGTGGTTGCGCAAGGTGAGATAGTCGCATTAGAAGCGGCGTTTGATCGCATTCTCAGTGCGCCCGTAGTCGCTCAACGGTCCTCTCCACCGTCCGCAAACTCAGCTGTGGATGGCTATGGGTTTGCAGGTCCCATTCCAGAGGGCGCCTGTATCCTCGAGTTAATGCCGGGTCGTGCGGCGGCCGGTGTTCCCTTTGAGGGATCGGTTTTGCCTGGGTGTGCGGTGCGCATCCTCACTGGAGCGGTCATTCCTCCGGGTGTTGATACCGTTGTATTGGAAGAAGATTGCACCATCACTGAGACGCAAATTGCGTTTAATGGCCCGTTGAGGCAGGGCTCAAATACCCGCGATGCGGGTGAAGATATGCTTGAGGGTACTGCTGTATTTCAAGCGGGTCGACGTTTAACTGCCACCGATCTCGCCCTGTTGGCTTCAGTTGGATTAGCAACTGTGCCGGTCTGCGCGCGCCTGAAAGTCGGCGTTTTGTCGACTGGGGATGAAATCCGCCCCGTGGGTGCAGCTGCTTCAGACTGGCAGGTCTACGATGCCAATCGATCCATGCTCTTGGCAATGATGCGCGAACTTGGATTTGACGCTGTCGATCTCGGGTTGGTGGAAGACACCCGCGATGCTGTTCGACATGCCCTGAACCAGGGTGCCAAGCAGTGCGACGTGATCTTTACCTCAGGGGGTGCCTCGGCCGGGGATGAGGATCATGTTTCGGCGATTTTAAAAGCTGAAGGGGCTTTAACCAGCTGGCGAATCGCGCTGAAGCCAGGTCGTCCGTTGGCGCTTGGAATGTGGCAGGAAACACCGATTATTGGCTTGCCCGGGAATCCAGTTGCGGCCTATGTGTGCGCTTTGGTGTTTGGCCGGCCGGCGCTTGAAGTGTTGGCGGGTGGTGCGTGGTTTGAGCCACAGGGCTATTCAGTGCCAGCCGCCTTCAAAAAGAATAAGCGAGAGGGTCGCAACGAGTATCTGCGTGCGCAATTAAATCTGGATGGGCACTGTGAGGTGTTTCCGTCAGAAGGATCTGGGCGGATTTCCAGTATCAGTTGGTCCGATGGGTTGGTGGTGTTAGGCCATGATGCAGTTGCGGTGACACCCGGTGTCTTAGTGCACTACGTGCCCTATCGCAACTACATGCGTCCGTCTTAATCGACGGACCCATGGACTGCGAAAGCTTCTAGGTCAGCGTCGCTTGGCGCACTGTAGCGGTAGGCTTCATGCACGCCGACGTCCTCTAGGGTTCTGCTAACCATCAACAACGTATTGTCGATTTGGTCTTCACACATGTGCCGCATGTGTTCCAATTCCTCCAGGGCCACAGGGCGTGCGATATCAATCGACGGCGCGCCAAACTCGGAGACAAAACGGGCAGCGAGTTGGTCGATGAGTGCATGATATTCCGCTTCAAGAATGTCAGCGACAGCGACGAAGGTGGCACGGCCCCCACTTTCTAGACTTAACCATCCATTTGTAAAGGCTTGTCGTTGCTTTCCTTGAAGATTTTCGTCAGTCCAATTGGCAAATTCAAAGCCCCCCGAAATCGCCCATTCACCTGGGCCTGCAGGATGTTCAAAGACATTCTCGTCAGACTCGTCCAGGCGGATAGTGCGGGCAAGTTTCATACGGACTCCAAGTAGTCGGACAGCGGGATGATGGTTGTTATTGCCCCGTCTCGTAACAGCATATTGCCGCGATCATCTACCCCTGTGAATAATCCTTCACGCGGATAGGTAATTTGCTCGCCAAGACCAATACAGCGACCACGCCATGCTTCATGGACGGGAGTGAACCCATCCGCCAGGTAGCGATTCAACCAGACTAGGGTATGGCGAGACCAACTCTCGAGTAACCCAGTTGGGGAAATCTCAACACAACCCTCTTCGTACAGTGCGGTCTCATTGGGACGCTCCCCGGGATCAACGGTTGACGTTGATGCAAACGGAATCTCAAAACCAATGATAAGCCAATTGGGATGGGAGTCTGGTGCAGTCGTTTCAGCAGCGATCCGTAATCGACCACAAAATGCCCCGTTGACCTTGATCCGATCAGGCCAGACAAATTGCACAGGCACTTCGGGTGGCGCAAGCGCACCAAGCGCCTCTGCGATTCCAATCTGAACTACGTAATAGGCTTGCAGCGCCTCCTCCAAACTGGTTTCTGGCGCCAGGACGATGGCAGCTTTCAGTGTTTCGATGTCTTCCGACCAGTAAATCGTCCCAGAATCGATTCCTGCAATGGCCTGGGTCATGGCTTTCACAAAGGGATCCCCATGCACAGGAACCCGCTCTCCTTTGAGGAGCGGCGGAAACACAGGATGTCCTTCAACGATCGGTGGTTGCATTAGGCAAGAACTCCCGACGCAATTAACTGATCAGCGAGTGCGAAAAAGGACTGGGCTTGAGGGCCATTGGGATGGCTGACAACAATCGGTGCGCCGCCGTCACTGGCAATGCGAATGTCTAGGTCCAGAGGGATTTCCCCTAAGAATGGGATGCCCAGCTTCTCTGCTTCAGCGCGGGCGCCACCATGACCGAAGGGATGATGCTCCATGCCACATCCTGAGCAGACAAAGGACGACATATTCTCAACAATGCCCAACAGGGGAACCTCCATGCGTTTAAACATGTCAATCCCTTTCCTGGCATCAATGAGCGCGATGTCTTGTGGCGTGGAGACGATGACAGCACCCGCCACATTGGTCTTTTGGCTCAAAGTCATTTGGACATCGCCTGTTCCTGGCGGCAGGTCGACCAGTAAGACATCCAATTTACCCCATTGCACTTGATTCAGCATTTGCTGCAGGGCGCCCATGAGCATCGGTCCACGCCAGATGATTGCCTCGTCTTCCGGGGTCATGAGCCCGAGCGACATCAGTGTCACGCCATGGTTACGAAGCGGTAGAATAGTCTTGCCATCTGGGCTGGAAGGGCGCCCAGAGACCCCTAGCATTCGAGGCTGACTGGGTCCATAGACATCGGCGTCCAGCAGACCAACGCGCAGGCCGCGCCCAGCGAGTGCCACTGCTAAGTTCGAGGACACAGTGGATTTCCCGACGCCCCCTTTTCCAGAGGCGATTGCGATGATGTGTCGGACACCCTCAGGATTTTGCTTCGGGGGATTCTTAGGTTTAGCGTCGGTAGCAATGACATTGGGATTGGCTGTTGGCGTGACTGCGGGCTTTTTCATTGCACTCGCATCTTTAAATTGCACAACGGCCGGTTTACTCCCTGATTCTTGATCTGACATAGCCTGTCCTATGGGGTGTCGACGGTGATGTGACCGTCCACAGTATGATACAAGCCGATGTCTGGCATCCGGAGCTCGACTGTGACAACGAGTTGAGCTGGCAGGGAGCCGGACTGCTCGGCAGCGCGGACCGCTTCTTCAATCTTCTGTTGCGAGGTGACCCCAACAGACTTTAAAAACTTCCGCATCGACATGTTAAACGCATCGTCATTCATGGTGATTCCTCATTGTTATTATCAGGCCACACAATACGGGCGTGCTGTTAAAAATCAATCAGAACGCTTGTATCTTTCTCGATCCGACCTTAATTTCTTGGAATAACCATAACAAGAGAAGACATGTGATGTGCAGATGGTTACGTTATTGGATCGTCGCGTGGTTGTTTTTTCCTCTCGCAGGCATCGCCGCGGATGCGCGCGTATTTATCCCTGAGCCTTGGCTAGATGCGGGCTTGGATCAACACTTGTTTCCACGTTTTATGTTTAAGTCGCGGGTTCGCTTAAGCGCGACCAGTGATGAAACGAAGGCTGATTTTGGGTTGCGACCAATGGCCCCTGATGAGTCTGGGGTGCACGTTGCAAATGTCGACGAACTGATGGTCGGCCTAGTCGCCGAACAGGCATCACCAAAGGCGATGGCCGTGTTCGCAGAGTGGCTGAAAAGCGACCCTGGCCGGGCAGCATTACTTGATTTCCAGCTCGCGGGAGTGCCTCTCTTTACGACCCCAAAACGTGTCCAGCCGGTAGTGGTCGAAGTGGCATTGACTGGAGATGTGACGCGCGGTAAGCAACTTTCAGAGCTACATTGCGCGCGATGTCACGTGGTGGATCGTTCCAAACCCTTTGGCGCTATCGGAAACTCGCCGTCGTTCCATGCGATGCGATCTTTCACGGATTGGTTGCCCACATTTTCAACGTTCTATGGTGCAAATCCACATCGCGCCCTGATTGCGATTGAATCGATTCAGGATCCGCATACGGATCTTCGTCCTGTCCATATTGCGCGTATCCATCTGACTCTCGATGACATTTTGGATATTGTGACCTTTGTGAGCACGCTTGAACCGCTGGACCTGGGTGCGCCGGTTCAAGCGCGCTAATCCTAGCTATCGAGGTAATCGTCCGTGGTTCTTGGTCGGGGGCGATTGCCCATCTTCATGGGTGCGTTGTCGTCGTGATATTGCGCATTAATGCGGCAGTCATCGCACATTTGAATCAGCTTGAAATTATCGGAACCGGTGTACATCCAGTGTTTGCCGTTGAGTTTTTCGATGATTCGCTCGATCGTGGATTTGACACCGAATTCCCGTCCACACTCGACACAAGCAAAGGGTTCTTCACCGTGTAGGGGGCGGGCGGACAGCACACCTTTGTCTAGATTGAGTTGTGGACTGAGTGTTATGGCCGATTCTGGACAGGTATTAGCGCATATCCCGCACTGGATGCAGCTATTCTCGGTAAAGTTAATTTCCGGTTTATCCGGGTGGTCCCCGAGGGCGGCTGTTGGACACAGCGAGACACAGGCTAGGCAGAGGGTACATGCATCGCCATTGACTTGAATTTCGCCGTAAGGAGCGCCCACAGGGAGCGTAATTGGGGCCTCTATCGATGTGCTGGCACTGGCCTTTGTTGCGTCAGCCAGCGCGCTGGCAATGAGGCGCACGACATCACGCCGACCACCGATAAGCAGCACCGGGGTAATCGCAGGATCTGGATGTGTTGGTGTGGTTAAGGCGTCAAAGAGTGCCCCTGGAGACGTCACTTCGAGACGTTGTATTCGTTCAAGAGCATGTCCCGTCCCAGTTAAAATGGCTTCGGTAATGAGCCATTGCGGATCCAGCGCCTCACGTTCGGTCTTGGGTCCGATTAGGACAAATACTTGGCTAAAACCAGCACCGAGAGCGGCAAGACATTCTGCATGACCAACCCCTTCGATGTGGTCGAGCCCGAGTGGAATGACGTCTGAAGGCAAGCCTTCTCCATGGCGCGCCAATAAACGAATCAGCTCCCCACCGAATTCCGCGTCATGGATCAGGAGTCGCGGTGCAGATTGGGCGTGCGCGCGGTAGGTTTCTGCGAGCGTCGCAACGGTGCGCGTGAAATGCTCGAAGGGGGGGTCGGTCATGGTGACTGCACCTGTTGGGCACACCGCCGCACAGGACCCACAGCCCGCACACACATTGGAGTCAATGAATACTGTATCGCCTCGGCTCGAGATCGCCTCGGTGGGGCATACATCAAGGCAGCGCGTGCATCCCGTCTTTTTCGCGCGAGAATGGGCGCAGAGACTTTCCTCGAAGCGGAAGTAAATGGTTTTCTCAAAGGAGCCGATGCGATCCAGTGCTTTTGGCACCAGCGCCCTCAGTGCAACCTCGTCGGTTGGTGAGGCCCAGAAATATCCGTTGCGCTTATGATGGGCCGGAAACGCGGGATCGAGGCCTCGGACGTCAATAAAGATGTCGCATTTGGATTTGGCGCCATCGCGAGGAGCGGTAAAGGCAATACGTCCACGGCCTGTTGGTACCATTTCAGCAAATTGATCAATGATGATCGTGAATCCACCCAATGCGCCCGAGACTTCACGTAAGGTACCGCGCGTCACATCATAGGCAGCCGTGGGTTCCTTCAGCTTTGGTTCGTCAGTGATAATGATCGTCACGCCTAGGGTCGGTGTGAGCTGGCTAGCAAGCCATTCACAAGCGGCTTGAGGCCCCACGATGCAGCAGACGCCCTGAGATTCAATGGTTTTCAGGGGGGCCATGGGTTGCGAGAGTGTCGCTGCTTTAATGAGAGCGGCTTGCTTCGCCTCCACTTGTTTCTGATTTGCATTGGTTGGCGCCCAGCCCGCGCGATCTCGGATATCAATGGCCATAAAGGGGGCGGCACGGCCTGAGGTGGCGATGATTTCTTCGCTCAGTCGATCAAACAGCTGTGCTTGTTGTCCGCAGGTGACAATCACTTCACCGTCAGCGCTCAAGGCCGCCGCAACGCGATCGAGGTCCCCGGTGCAGAGTCCTGATGACGTCACAACCTGGTGCGCACCTGCCGCTTTTTGAAGTAGTTCCGGATTCGCGGTTTGGGTGTTGGCACAGTCACACACGAGCAATGTGCGTTGTTGCGTCATATCGGAATCTCCTGCCAAGTGATGGCTTGTTATTGCTGAATCAGATCACACAGTGCTATCTAGTGCATCAAAGTTCAAGGATTTGAAATTCCGTTTCAAATGTTAGAACGTATTGTCATGGATGATCAGACTGATGAGAGTGACGTAGTTAATGGCGGAAGACAATCGAACGAGTGCATGGCGGCGCAGTCTCCCATTGGGCGTGATGGTTCGCCGGACCCCAGGCGTTACGCAGTGGGCTCAGTGGGTATGGACCCCGGTTGCCGTCGTGCCAGGGGCACCTGATGCCTTCTGGAAACCGATGCGCGAAGACGGCAATGTCATTGATTATTTAGCGGGCGTGGCTGAATTGACGCTGTATCGGAGTGACGTGGAGGCTTATAAGGTCTCGTTAAACATGGACGCGCCCTCGCTGTGGGTGATTTTGGTTCCTGATTCAATCGGCGCTTCACCGAGTGACTGGGTCGTTGGAGCGGTCACAGCATCCGCCTACGAAGCTCAGGATGCGCTCGACAGTGGCGAGAATTTGGTCGAAGCTGTTCCCATGTCTGAAGGCTTGGCTGCGTGGGTTAATGAATTTGTTGATCTGCACTACGAGGATGAGCCCTTTCAAAAACGGCAACGTGATCGTGCCCAAGTAGATCGCGTGGAAGATGGTCGCGGTGATCCGCGTATCAGTCAGACAACGGATGTGTATCGGTCTCCCCGCGCGCAAAAATTAAGAAAGGATCATTGACTGTGCAAGACGAGGATCTGATGAATCGCTGGGCTCTCCGACGGAAGCGGGTGCAAGAAGAGGCCGACGCCCTCGATCGTGCCGAGCGAGACGCGGCGGCAGCTGAAGACGAGGCTGCCATTGCCAGCGAGTTGGCTGAAGAGACGCTAACAGAGGAGGAATTGTTAGCGAAGTGGGAACTGCCGAACCCTGACGAGGTGGTGTCCGGCGATGACTTAACCGGTTTTTTCAAAGAAGGCGTTCCCGAGTTCATTCGCCGTCGTGCGCTGCGTGCCTTGTGGGTGAGTAACCCGATTCTGGCAAATCTGGACGGCCTGAATGATTACGACACTGATTTCACAATCATCGAGCCGATTATTTCATCATCCTATACGGCCGGGGTTGGATACGCGAAAAAGGTGATTGAACAGGCCTTTGCAGATATGCCTGATTCTGAGACCCATTCTGTTCGTCCGCCTGACGCGATTCGGACGCTTGCCGGCAAAGAGCCCGCGCTTCTCGAGTCCGAGGACTCCGAAGGGGTCTCTGAGAAGAATGCTGAGAACCCGCCGGTTGAAAATGATGCATTGCGGAATGCATTCCGTGACCGGGCGGCGCATACTCAGAGTGTATCGGAGGAGGGTCGCCTGTCAGGGGATTCCGAAGAGACGGCGTCACTAATTTATCGATTTCCTGCCCGGATGCGATTTGATAGTTAGCGGGCCGAGGACGAAAAAGACTTGAATCCAGAATGGATCTGGATACTCTATTTCACGATTTGAGATAAGAACGGAGAGGCTGTGAGCCAAAATGCCGTCATGCAGTGCCCTAAATCCCTCATGGACGAGGATGTATCGAGAGCACAGCTCTATCAATTACTTGGCCAGTTGTTAACGGATCCACCAACCGCTGAGCTACTCGATGGATTGGCGTCGTTGGAAGGCGATGACACTAACATTGGTCGCGCCACGAAAACACTGGCTTCGGTGTCCTCAAAGGTTACTGCCGACGATGTCACGCGGGAATACAACGCGTTGTTTATCGGACTTGGGCGCGGTGAAATTCTGCCCTATGCCAGTTATTATCTGACCGGCTTTCTAAACGAAAAACCCTTAGCGATTCTCCGCCAAACCCTGGCCACATTGGGGGCTGCGCGCGCGGAAGGCGTGTCCGAACCTGAGGATCATGCGGGGTTTCTGTGCCAAGTCATGGCTGGATTGATCACGGGAAGTTTTCAGTCAGGCCCTGCATCTATCGCCCAGCAAAAAGCGTTTTTCGAGGCTCACATCGCGCCATGGATGAAGCTTGTGTTTAGCGATATTGAGCGAGCAGAGAGCGCAGTGTTATATGCCCCAATTGGTACGTTGGGACGGCATTTTATCGATGTGGAAGCTGACGCATTCCGTATGGAATAGGTTTTGGGATGTTCCCAAAAAGGCCGGGCTTGCCCGGAGTGTGTGAAATGGAGGTGTCTATGGACCGCCAAGTAAAGGCTGAAGGACGGAGAAGCTTCTTGAAGCTGGCTGCGACTGGAGTGCCCGCGGCAGTGGCCGCAATGGCAGCCGGAACACAAGCAGTTGCTGGTGTCACAGTTGAGACAGAGCAAACGCTTGGGCTTCGGAAAACAGAGCACGTCAAGAAGTATCTTGACTCAGCTCGGTTCTGAGAAATAGATACCACGGTGCTTGTGGGTTGCGTGAGGCTCCACTTGCACTTTTGGTGTTGTTTTTCAGAAAGATAACAGGAACAAAAAGGAAACCAACATGTTAAGAAAGAAGACCAATGGGGTGGCATTCGGCTCCCGTGCTGGGTCTCTGCTTTCGACGCTCGGTTCCCAGAAAGTTGACCGTCGTGCGTTTTTACGCGCATCCGGTCTAGCTGTCGGAGGAATTGCAGCGTTGTCACTATCTGGTGGCAAAGTGCAAGCAGCGGCACATTCAAGTGCTTCAGGTAAAGTCGAAATTGTGAAGAGTGTGTGTACACACTGTTCGGTCGGCTGTACGGTTGAAGCAGAAGTTCAAAATGGCGTTTGGGTTGGGCAAGAGCCTGGCTGGGACAGCCCATTCAATCTCGGCGCACATTGCGCGAAAGGTGCCGCAGTGCGTGAGCACGCCCACGGCGAGCGTCGACTGAAGTACCCAATGAAGCTGGTCAACGGTGAGTGGACTCGAATTTCTTGGCAGGATGCGATCAATGAGATCGGCGACCAGATGCTGAAGATTCGGAATGAGTCAGGTCCCGATTCTGTGTACTGGTTGGGTTCTGCGAAGAGCAATAACGAAGGCGCGTATCTGTTCCGTAAGTTTGCAGCGTATTGGGGAACCAACAACGTTGACCATCAGGCGCGGATCTGTCACTCCACCACGGTAGCCGGTGTCGCGAACACTTGGGGCTATGGTGCGATGACCAACTCCTACAATGATATCCACAACTCAAAAGCGATCTTCCTGATTGGGGGCAACCCTGCGGAAGCGCACCCGGTGTCGTTGTTGCATATCCTGAAAGCGAAAGAGCAGAACAATGCGCCTGTGATTGTGTGTGATCCACGTTTCACAAGGACTGCAGCGCACGCTGATGAATATGTTCGCATGCGTCCAGGTTCCGATGTTGCTTTGATATGGGGCATTTTGTGGCACATCTTCGAGAACGGCTGGGAAGACAAAGAGTTCATCCGCACCCGGACTTGGGGAATGGATCAGATCAAGCCAGAGGTTTCGAAGTGGAATCCTGCTGAAGTCGAGCGTGTGACCGGTGTTCCAGGTGCGCAACTTGAGCGCGTCGCGAAAACACTGGCCAACAATCGTCCTGGCACTGTGATCTGGTGTATGGGCGGTACCCAGCACACCAACGGTAACAACAATACCCGCGCATATTGCATTCTGCAGTTAGCACTGGGGAACATGGGTGTTGCCGGCGGTGGTACGAATATTTTCCGTGGCCACGACAACGTGCAGGGTGCAACCGATTTGGGTGTGCTCGCGGATACCCTACCTGGGTACTACGGCTTAGCCGCAGGCTCTTGGGCACACTGGGCGCGCGTCTGGGAAGAAGATCTCGACTGGTTGAAGGGTCGGTTTGCGACCATGGCCGGAAAAGATGGCAAACAGAAACTGATGATGAACGAAACCGGTATTCCGGTCTCGCGTTGGATCGACGGTGTCTTGGAAGCCAAAGAAAACCTGGGTCAGCCGGATAATACACGTGCGATGGTACTTTGGGGTCATGCTCCAAACTCTCAGACACGGATGAAGGAAATGAAAACGGCGATGGAAAAACTCGACCTCTTGGTCGTTGTCGATCCATTCCCGACGGTGTCTGCTGTCCTCCATGACCGTAAAGATGGAGCCTACTTGCTGCCGGCGACCACTCAGTTTGAGACCTATGGGTCTGTAACTGCGTCAAACCGGTCGTTGCAGTGGCGCGAAAAGGTGGTCGAGCCTCTGTTCGAATCGAAGCCTGATCACACCATCATCAAGTTATTCTCGGACAAGTTTGGCTTTAGTGATCGGATGTTCCGGAACATTAAAGTCAACGGCGATGAGCCGCTGATTGAAGACATCACCCGGGAGTTCAACCGCGGTATGTGGACAATTGGCTACACTGGCCAGTCGCCAGAGCGGATGCGTGCGCACATGCAAAACCAGCACACCTTCGATCGCACCACCTTGCGTGCTGTCGGCGGTCCATGCGATGGCGATTTCTATGGGATGCCATGGCCATGCTGGGGTACTCCAGAGATGAAGCACCCAGGTACGGCGAACCTGTATGACCTGTCGATTCCTGTGTCGAAAGGTGGTTTGACTTTCCGTGCTCGGTTTGGTGTTGAGCGCGATGGTCAAAGCTTGTTGGCTGACGGTGTGTATTCGAAGGATTCCGAGATCAAAGACGGATATCCAGAATTTACCATGCAGATGCTGATGGATCTGGGCTGGGATAAGGACCTGACTGCCGACGAGCGCGCTGCGATCGACAAGGTGGCGGGTGCGAAGACCAACTGGAAGACCGACTTGTCAGGTGGGATTCAGCGCGTTGCGATCAAGCACGAGTGCGCGCCTTTCGGGAACGCGAAAGCGCGGGCGGTGGTTTGGAACTTCCCAGATCCAATTCCGTTGCATCGTGAGCCGTTGTACACCGCACGCTATGACCTTGTGAAGGATTATCCGACCTATGCGGATAAGACATTCTGGCGTGTACCCACCATGTACGCATCCATCCAGAAGACCGACTTCTCGAAGGATTTCCCGATCGTGTTGACCTCTGGTCGACTGGTTGAGTACGAGGGTGGTGGTGACGAAACCCGTTCAAACCCATGGTTGGCAGAGCTCCAGCAAGAGATGTTCATCGAGGTGAATCCGCGTGATGCGAACAACCTGAACATTCGTGATGGTGCAGATGTCTGGGTGGAAGGACCGGAAGGGGCACGCATTAAAGTGAAGGCGATGGTGACAAACCGCGTTGGCACTGGTGTGGCGTTCATGCCGTTCCACTTCGGCGGGCATTTTGAAGGGAAGGACCTCCGCGGAAAGTATCCGAAGGGTGCCGATCCTTATGTGCTTGGTGAATCCACCAATACTGTTCAAACGTACGGCTATGACTCGGTCACTCAAATGCAAGAGACCAAGGCAACGCTGTGCAGAATCATGCCAGCTTAAGGAGGACGTGAGATATGTCACTCGGAGGAAAAGCGCGCGCAAAGTTTCTTTGCGACGCAGAACGCTGCATTGAATGTAATGCATGCGTAACGGCATGTAAGAACGAGCACGAAGTGCCTTGGGGAATTAACCGTCGTCGTGTTGTCACGATCAACGACGGGAAGCCCGGAGAGCGTTCGATCTCAGTTGCTTGCATGCATTGTTCAGACGCACCCTGCATGGCAGTGTGCCCTGTTGACTGCTTCTACCAGACAGACGATGGCATCGTATTGCACTCGAAAGATCTGTGTATTGGTTGTGGTTACTGCTTCTACGCCTGCCCATTTGGTGCGCCGCAGTTCCCTCAAGCCGGCAACTTCGGTTCGCGCGGTAAGATGGACAAGTGCACTTTCTGTGCTGGCGGTCCGGAAGAGGCCCACTCGGAAGCAGAGTTCCAGAAGTATGGACGCAACCGTGTTGCAGAGGGCAAGTTGCCAGTCTGCGCCGAAATGTGTTCGACCAAAGCCCTGTTAGCCGGCGACGGTGATGATGTGTCCGCGATTTATCGCGAGCGTGTCGTGACCCGTGGTTTCGGTTCAGGTGCATGGGGCTGGGGCTCGGCGTACGGCCAGCAAACTGGCGGTTAATTCCAAGACGGAATTAACAACCATCAAGGACGGTGGGCGCATCTGCGCCCACTGTTCGTTCCATCAAGCAAATTGAGAGCTGCGCGAGCAGTCAAGGGGTCGACATGACACAGACGATTGGTGCGTTATTGATCGCACTCTTCTCCATGACAGTGGGTCTGTCACATGCCAACGAGACGACACGCGAGTCGACCGGTGGTGCGCAGACAATGCAAGATATTATGGCGCGTCAAGCCGGACAACAAATTGACGACAGTTTCCGCCGTGATGCAACGGGCAACCCAGATGCTGCCAAGCAGATCACCGAGCAATTGGGGGTCTTGGGTGGAGTGTCTGATTCTGAAGTATTCCGTGGGATTCGTTACAGCGACCTGGACATTAAGGTTTCCAACAGCGGTCCTGCTGCAGATATTCTGGTTCAAGACGGCGGCATGCGCTGGCTAGAATTGCGACAGGGTCCCCTGGCGATCTACGGTGGTGGGGCGCTCTTGGGAATAATCGGATTATTGGTATTTTTCTATTTTGCACGTGGTCGGATCATGATTGATGGGGGTCCTGCGGGGACAACCATTGAGCGATTTAAGGCCGTCGAGCGATTTGGACACTGGGTATTGGCGAGTTCCTTTGTGTTGCTTGGCTTAACAGGCCTCCTCACACTTCTGGGCCGTCAGTTGCTAATCCCTGTGATTGGTCACGAGGCTTTTTCAACGCTCGCAATTGGATCGAAGTGGATTCATAACAACGTTGCGTGGGCATTTATGCTGGGTTTGTTTATGACCTTCTTTATGTGGGTCTGGCACAACATCCCCAACAAGCTTGATCTGGTGTGGTTTGCGAAGGGCGGTGGTATTTTCGGGAAAGAGCATCCACCAGCGAAGAAGTTCAATGCCGGTCAAAAGATTATTTTCTGGACCGTCATGGTGCTCGGATTCTCGGTCTCGTTATCAGGAATCTCTCTTCTGTTCCCGTTTGAATATCCAATGTTTGCGAAGACTTTTGCGATCATGAATTCGGTATTTGGGTCGAGCTTCCCAACTGAGTTGTTGCCGCATGAGGAAATGCAGTACGCGCAGATTTGGCATGCGATTGTGGCTTTTGTCATGATGGTGGCAATCATAGCCCACATTTACATCGGCTCGGTGGGCATGGAAGGCGCGTTTGATGCCATGGGTAACGGGCAAGTTGACTTGGAGTGGGCGCGTCAACACCATAGCCTTTGGGTCGCTGAGGAAGAGGCGAAAGGGAAGATTCCAGCAGGCTCCTCACTGTCAGCGCATCATGGCAAATAAGGGAGGAATTCAGGGAATGAAAGCAATGTTAATGGCCTTTGTGGCGACAGCCCTCATCTCAGTCGCTGCCTATTACACCTTGCAAGGTGCAGGTTACTCGGCAGCAGAGAAGACCACTGCACCCTCGTCAGTTCGTTTGAACTGACGTCTTAAATGACCGACGTGGACCTTGAGATCGATACCCTCGGCCTGAAGTGTCCACTGCCGGTTCTGCGCGTAAAAAAACGAATCCAAGATTTGTCTGTCAACGCGGTGATTCGCGTGATCGCGGATGATCCAACCACGTTGCGTGATGTGCCCGCCTGGTGTGAACTCTCTGGTCATCGATTACTTGACACCGCCGAGTGCGCCGATCCCACTCGGTTTATCTATCATATTTTGCTCAGTGGAATGACCAAGGACGGGTCACGATGACACAGTATTTGACGACCAAGGAAGTCGCAGATCTTCTCCGTATCAAGGAGCGTAAGGTCTATGACTTGACCGCGAAGGGCGAGATTCCCTGTGTGCGAGCGACCGGGAAATTGCTCTTTCCTGAGGCCGAGATACGCCAGTGGATGGCACGGCAGAGCGATTTTGGTGCGTTTCGCCCCTTGGTTGTGGTGGGTAGTCATGATCCCTTGCTGGATTGGGCATTGCGTGAGTCGGAGTCAGGCATTGCCAACCTTACGGATGGCAGTTTGGATGGATTGGAGCGCTTTGCCAACGGTGAGGGCATGATGGCAGGGTTGCACTTGTATGACGCAGAGTTAGGTGAATGGAATCGGCCCTGGCTTGTCGATGGTTTTGCCGAAGAGCCTGTGGTTCTCATGCGTTTTGTGACGCGAGTACGAGGGCTCATTATTGGACCCGCCCATGCCAATCAGGTGAGGACACTGGCGGATCTACCGGGGCTCCGCGTTGCGACACGCCAACTCCAATCCGGCACACAGTCTCTGTTTAACGCGCTGTGTGACCAGCAAGGGTTAGATCCCGAGACGATGCTGATGACTCCCGTCTTCCGTTCGGAGACCGATGCGGCGCTGGCGGTCCTTGATGGGACTTGCGACGTTGCCTTTGGTCTGCAAGCGCTTGCGCATCGGTATTCCCTGTCTTTTGTCGACATCGTGCAAGAAGAATTTGATCTACTAGTTGATCGAAAGGCCTGGTTTGATGCGCCCTTCCAACGCTTTCTTGGCTTTTGTCAGGGTCCTGACTTCCGCCAGCAGGCAGCATCTTTTGCCGGCTATCAGATCACCGATCTTGGGTTGATTCGGTTCAACGGAAGTTAGGTACACGAGAGGACCGTGTGTCAGTGATGACCTGAACGGCTGACGCACACTTGGCGTCCGTCATTGAGGGTCACCACTTCAATCGGGTGGTCGTAGAGCGCAGTGAGTCGTTCAGATGTCAGCTGCTCTGCGGGCGGCTTGGCCGCAGTGATCGCAGCTTCATGGAGTAAGATCACTTGGTCAGCAACCGCAAATGCATGATCGGGGTTATGGGTGGAAATAATCAGCCCGAGGGCGTCATCCGCCAACTGACGAACGCATTCCAATACTTTCATTTGATTGCCAAAATCGAGACTAGCTGTGGGCTCATCCAGCACAATGTAGGGGGTCTGTTGTGCCAAGGCTCTGGCAATCAGAGTGAGTTGCCGTTGTCCACCTGAGAGAGTGCTAAACACTTGATCCTGCAGGTGACGGATCTGCATTTTATCCAGTGCTTGTGACGCAATCTCGCGATCCATCGATGAGGGCGCACTGAACAAGCCGACTTGCGCAGTGCGCCCCATCAGTACAATGTCTTCGACCGTGTAAGGGAAGATAGGGCCTTGTGTTTGTGGGACGTAAGCGATGCGCTGTGCGATCTGTTGTGGACTGAGCGCTTGCAATGCGATGCCATCAATCGCCACATGCCCTGCACGCGTTGGTAGTAGCCCCAATAGGGTCTTAAACAAGGTGGTTTTACCTGATCCATTGGGTCCAAGCAGGCACACGATCTCCCCACGCCCCACATGTACATTGATATTGGTTGCCAACGGACGCTCTGGGTAGCCAATACTGAGCTGGTCTGCTGTGATCCCTATTGCCATCCACGTCGACTCCGGGCGAGCAAGAACAAGAATACAGGCGCACCAAAGAAGGCGGTCAGTATTCCGATGGGCGTTTCAGTCGTTGTTAAAGTCCGCGCCAAGGTATCGATACCGACTAGAAAGCACGCACCCATGAGCATCGCGACTGGGAGTAGGCGGGCAAAGTTTGGTCCAACCAATAAGCGAGCCATGTGGGGGACGATCAGTCCCACCCACCCGATCACGCCAGCGATGGACACGGCCGCCGCTGTCATCAGCGTTGCTGCAATCACCAGGATCCCCCGTAAACGACTGGGGTGGACCCCCAATGCTCTGGCCTCTTCGTCGCCAAGTGAAAGTACATTCATCCGCCAACGTAGCAGAATCATCGGTATTAGGCTGATGACAACTGCTGGGATGACGGCAACCACATCTGCGATGCGAACGCTGGCAAAGGACCCGAGAAGCCAAAAGGTGATGGCGGGCAACTGGTCATAGGGATCGGCCAAGACTTTGATCAGGGATAGAGTGGCCCCTGCCAGCGAGCCAATCACCACGCCGGCAAGGACTAACACCAAGGTTGCTTCACGATGCCGCACCATGTTTGCGACCGCATACACCAGCGCGACTGTCACCAGGCCTCCAGCAAACGCCATGACCTGAATTGCGACGATAGACAGTGACAGCAGGATACCGAGTGCTGCCCCCAGCCCAGCGCCCGTTGATACGCCTAAGATATCTGGAGACACCAAGGGGTTCCGAAAGAGGCCCTGGTAGGCGCATCCGGCCGCAGCAAGGACAGCACCGACGATCGCGGATGCTGCGATGCGCGGAAACCGAATCTCAAATAGGATGCGATCGACTTGGCCGGACACCTCACCGCCGAGCAGTCGCAGCCAAAGGTGGGACAGGATGTCGATGTGGCTGATCGGATAGGCACCGATGCCTGCACCCACGACGATCAGCCCGAGTAATGCAAGACTCAGGCTGGCAATCCAGCCCCAGCGCGCCAGGCGGCTCAGCGTGTTGTCGACCACGAGATCAACTGGTTGAGATCAGCCTCCGCAACGTCGACGTGGTAAAACAGCCGGTAGTACTCGCGGACAGCTTGTTTCAAGTCAAACTGAAAATGCTCTGGATAGAGCAGACCGGTGAGCCATTTTAGGCCGATTAGACGATTAATCGATGGGGGCCGATCAATCCAGCCAAAGGGAGCAGATGGCGCAAAATAGACCCGTTGTTGTTTGACTGCCCGGATGTCAGCCCAGAGCGGATCTTGGTAGACACGATCAAAAAACTGTCGATCCCAGGTGAGAATGATGTCTGGATCAGATGCGATAATCTCTTCCATCGACATGTTGACCAAATTACGTTGTATGGCCATTTTCTCACCGTAGTCGGCAATATTTCGGCCACCTGCGCGCTCGATGATTTCAGTATTGATCGACCCTTTCACTCCAGTTTCTAAGCCGTCTGGTCCCCGTGCTAAATAGACTGAAGGCCGTCTTTCTTCAGGAATGGTTGCGAGCACTGCATCAATCTCTGCAAATAACGCATCTGCGTAGCCTGCCAGACGCTCGCCGCGCTCAGGAACACCCAAGATGTTACCGAGTAAACGAAGAGCAGTCGGTGTGTTATTGAATCGACCGTCAATCAGCAGGTAAGGAATGCCAGTTTGCGCTTGAGTTTCGTCAGCAAGCGAGACATAGGTGCTTCGAATCGATCCAAAATCAAGAATCACGTCAGGCTGTAAGGTAATCACCAATTCCAGATTTGCGGTGCTACCTCGCCCTGTGAGTCGTCCCGTGACCGGAAGGTCGACATACTCGGGCGCAAGAAAAGGACGTTCGTAGGCGTGGTGCGCGCGCGGCCATCCCGTCAGCATCTCAGGAGCCAGCATATAGGTGAGGATGGACGCCGGAGGGCCTGCTGCATAGACCTGCTCGATACGATCAGGAATGGTCACGGTGCGTCCAGCTGAGTCCGTCACAGTCCGATCGGCAAATGCGAATGTGGCTAGGCACAGCAGTCCAACGCAGGTCAGGGTGCGATGTAGCATCGTTTTGCTCCTCTGTGATAGGTCCAAGATTGGACGGATTGAGCTGACTTTCAAGAGGGCCTCTCGAAAGCACCTCAAGAAAGGGATAGAGGATCGTCTGTTCAGTCGCTGCGCGCAATTACCGAGCGTTCGGATAAAACACCTGTTCGCCATTGATCTGATAGGACGCGATGGCACGTTGCCCGCGTTCCGAAAGCAGCCAATCAACGAATTGTTGTCCGGCCTTTGAGTTGGTCGCAGGACATTTCGTTGCACTCACGAGAATCACACCGTATTGGTTGAAGAGTGTCAGATCCCCTTCAACATGAATCTTGAAGTCGCCTTTGTTTCCGAATTTGGCCCATGACGCGCGATCACTCATCACATAGGCTCCCATGCCAACAGCTGTATTGAGCGTTGCACCCATCCCAGAGCCGGTTTCTCGATACCATTGACCAGATGCTTGTGTTGGATCGATGTCGGCCCCTTTCCAGAGGTGTAATTCCGCTTGATGTGTTCCTGATTCATCGCCGCGCGATGCAAAGAGGGCCTTGCTATGGGCAATCTTAGCCAACGCCCCTGTGGCATCCATCATTCCATGAATCCCGGCGGGATCATGGCTGGGACCGATGATGACAAAGTCGTTATACATCAGATCAAAGCGCTCCACCCCGAAGCCATTGGCAACAAATTGTTGTTCGGATGCACGTGCATGCACGAGAAGTACATCGCCATCACAGCGTTCTGCATTCTTGATCGCTTGCCCCGTGCCAACAGCCACGACGTGCGCTGTGACACCAGTGTCTGCTTTGATAATAGGTAAAAGGTAGTCGTAAAGCCCGGCATTGCGGGTCGAGGTGGTGGACTGCACGATGATGCGGTCCGCCATGGCAAGACCGGTGATGCAAGGAAGCACCAATAGGGCAAATAGGACCCGTCGTATCGCGCTGTTATCCATGTGTTGATCTCCTCGGTTGGCCGTCACAGAACGATATGTCCAGATAGGTAGTCTGCGGCTGCCTTGGACGTGGGGTTTATGAAAAAACGGGCTGCCGGTGTGTGCTCAGTGATTTGGCCGCGATGGAGAAAGACTACATCTTCAGCCAATCGCTTCGCTTGACCAATATCATGAGATATTAACAGGACCTTCGTCCCTTCATCCCGTGCTTGGCAGATCAGCTGTTCGATCAGCAATACGGATGCGGGATCCAGACTCGCTGTCGGTTCGTCAAGCAATAAAATCCGTGGAGCGCAGGCGAGCGCGCGCGCAAGCGCGAGTCGTTGCTGTTCGCCGCCGGAGAGACGTCTCGCCGGTTGCTTGGCTTTCTCTGTGAGTCCTACTCGTGCAAGCAGATCCTCGACGGTGTCGTTTGAGCGTCCAAGATCTGTGATAAATCGGAGATTGGCTTCGACAGATCGGCGCAACAGAACCGGCTGTTGAAAGACCATTGCTTGTGTCAATCGCACTTCGGGGCACAGGGGCTGACCACCGAAACAAATAGTACCTGGCGGTGTTTCAAGAAGCCCATGCAGACATCGCAATAACAGACTTTTACCGGCCCCGTTCGGACCCATGATCAAGGTCACTCCTTTCCCAGTGAGGCAACAGTTGAGATCAGTGAGCAACAACTTTCCCTGCACGGCGAGATGTAAATCATGCACAGAGATGGGAAGGAGTGGATGGGTCACTAGTTGCTTGTTAGACATAGCCCATCCGCTTTGCCTGTGTTCTTAGCATCATGACAACGGCATTCACGACCAAGGCGAGGCTTAACAGAATGATGCCCAAGGCTAAGGCGACGGCCAGTTCACCCTTTGAGGTTTCAAGGGCAATGGCGGTGGTCATGACGCGAGTCAAATGATCGATATTGCCCCCCACAATAATGACTGCGCCGACTTCAGAGATGGCACGTCCAAATCCCGCCAAGATGGTGGTCATTAGCGAGTAACGTGCGTCCCACAAATAGGCGCAAACGGCTGTCGTGCGGGGAACGCTGAATGATCGAAACTGTGCCTCGTACTCATGATGTAAATCCTCGATCACTTGGCAGGAGAGCGCCCCAATGATGGGTGTAATTAGAACTAACTGGGCGATCACCATCGCCGTGGGCGTATAGAGTAATCCAAGGACCCCGAGAGGCCCTGATCGGGACAGCATGAGATAGACCAAGAGCCCAACCACCACAGGCGGAAGACCCATCAGCGCATTGAGTACCGTCACGGCGATATGTCGGCCGGGAAATGCATTCATTGCAAGCACAGCGCCAACAGGTAACCCAATGACCACAGAGATCAATAAGGACACTGCACTGACCTGCATTGAGAGAATTAAAATCTCCATGAGATCCGCATCCAGGCGAACAAGGAGATGTCCTGCTTCGATAAACGCGTCGCTAATCATGTGCCTTACTGTTTATTTTTCATATGCGGAAATTAAAACATACCGAGGTGCACCTGTCATGGAATTACATCGGTGGAGTGTTGGAGTACAGTAGCGTGTTACTCAACCACGGGAGTCTGTGTTGCGGCGCCAGTCATCCAGTTTGAAGCATGTCGGTGAACTGTCTGCCAGTTTGGCAGATCTGGGGACCTTTCTGCCATTGGTGTTGGGCGTCTTAATTGTGACCCAGATGGACCCGGTCGGCGTGCTGTTTGGTTTTGGCATATTTGCCCTCGTGACTGGCGGATTGTATCGGCGTCCGATTCCGGTCCAACCCATGAAGGCTGTTGCAGCAATGGGTATCGCAGGGATGCTCTCGGCTGATGCGATGGTTGCGACGACCGTGGTGATGGGGTGTGTCTTACTGGTATTGAGCCTTAGTGATGTGATTACGCGTATTCGACGATTCATCCCGAATTCGATCATGCACGGTCTAAAGCTAAGCCTGGTGGTGAGCCTCATCGTGGTTACCCATTCGCGCCTTGAGTGGCAGTGGATGGACGTCGGATTATTGCTCATCGGACTGATCGCGCTGCAGTGGACTCCGCTGAAGTCACTGAGTGCACTTTTCATGATTGTGATTGGTATGTGGCTTTGGATGCCACTGGAGCGCGTCTCGGTCGGCTTTGATCCCAGTCTTCCAACATTGATTTGGCCGTCGCTTGAGAGTTTTTTGATTGCGATGCGCGACGCGACTTTGCCGCAATTGATCCTGACGATCACGAACGCTCTGATTTTGACCGCGGTGATCGCGCATGCCTACTATCCAGAGGATCACCCTCGCGTCACTGAGCAACGACTGGCGCGATCATCCGGTTGGGCCAATCTCCTGCTCGCTCCCTTTGGTGCCATGCCGATGTGCCATGGTGCGGGAGGTCTGGTCGCGCATCATGCATTCGGGGGTCGTTCGGGCTGGACGATGGCTCTTTTTGGTCTGTTTTGCCTGATCCTTGGTCTGGGGTTTGGTGATGGCGTTTTACAACTACTTGCCGCGATCCCCGGGAGTGTCATGGTGATGCTGGTTCTCTATGCGGCCTGGCAGATTGCGGATCCGAAGACCATGATGACCTTAAAACTCAGTTGCTATCTGGTGATTGGATGCATGGTGGTCGTTAGTGTGTTTTGGGGCCTGTTTCCTGCCATCGCGGCCGGCTGGCTTGCAGAAGTCCTGCGAACCGGTCGGTGGGCCCCGGCGAACGCGACTAACTGACCTGGATCACCGTCCCCATCCCTGCGGCGTGATGCTCGAGCATGTGACAGTGGAGCAACCAAAGTCCTGGATTATCCGCGACGAAAATCAACTCAGCGCGCTCTCCACCGTGCATCAAATGGGTGTCTCGTCTGCTCGCGGAGATCTTGCCGGACTCAGGATCGCGAACCCAGAAGTGGAAGCCATGCAGGTGCATTGCATGGGGCCACTGGCTATCGTTCCAGATCTCAATAATGGCTGTTTCACCCAGTTTGAGATCAGCAAGGCGATCTTTCATGTTACCGACCACCCCATTAAAGGCCCACACCTTTTGGTAACTTTGCGCGAGTTCTCGAATCGGACGCATGACGCCATCAAGCGACGCCTCAGCAAGATTTCCCATGGCGCCGCCCTGCATGTGTAGCGGGATTCGGCGAGCAGTTGCCAAGTCTGGAAGGCTCTCAGGTTCTGGATCGGATAGGGTGGCTTTTGCGGCCTCGGCGACCCCAAGTGCGGCATCGACTTTGAGCGCAAAGGCGGGATAGGGTTCATCGGTACTGATCTCTGTGACGGTAAACAGGTCACCGGTGACATCCACAATCAGATCGATCCGTTGCGCAGGTGCGAGTTCGAACTCCTGCACCGTGACTAAGGGCGTTCGGAATCCATCGAGTGCATATTGTGTGGCGGGATTGGCAAGCTGAAGGCGGAAAATACGCGCGTTCGCCGCATTGATCAGGCGCAGTCGAACGCGACTTTGCCCTTTGATGCCAATGGATGGGTTGGACTCGCCATTGACGGTCAACCAGTTCCCGAGCCGTCCGCCGTGCGCCCAGTCATGTAAGCGGCCAAAGGATGCCTCATCGAGCTGACCTGCCTCATTGAGGCGCCAATCATCAATCATGACCACCACATCGTGATCCACTGAGGGTTCGTCAGGCCCTTCCACAATGAGTGGTCCGTAGAGTCCGCGCGCCATTTGTTGCCAGGTTTTGGCGTGCGAGTGATACCAATAGGTCCCCGCATCTGGGGGGACGAACAGATATTGGAACCGCTCGCCTGCAGCAACGGGTGGCTGGGTTAGCATCGAGACGCCATCCATGCCATTACTTAACCGAATCCCATGCCAGTGAATGGATGTTGGCTCTGGTAATGCATTGATTAGCTCTGCTTGGACCACCTCACCCTGCTTTACCCGAAGCTCCGGGCCTGGCAGCGCGCCATTATAGGTCCACAGCATCGATGCCTTCAGATCCGGAAACGGGGTTAGGGCGCGTTCGATCACGCCGGCCTCCAGACGAAACACGGTACTCGCCGACGCTGAAGAGGGCGGAAGAGCCAAGCTCGGTGCGAGTGCGGCAATGCCAGTGGCTTTCAAAAAATCGCGACGTTTCATGTGGACCCCTTTCGTGACCCTTTCATTGTGCGGTTGATTCTGAGTGACTCAAGAGCAATACGTGGTTTGCAGGTGAGGTTTTCACCAACTTCGTTATGATGCGTGAATCATTGAGATCTGCAACGCGCAGGTTGGGGAGTAGTGGAATGTTTCGGTCGTTTTTTGCCAATCGTGCATGGATGCCCTGGTCGGTGCTTGGAACCGGTCTGATTTTGGTCGTTACCTGGTACAAGGTGCAATTGGATGTGCGGATCAATGAATGGTTTGGCACCTTTTACAACACCATTCAAGAGGCCCTCGGAAATCCGGGGAAAGTCCAGTTTGAAGACTTCCTGGGTCAGTGTCTGACCTTTGCGGAAATCGCAGGCCTTTATATCGTCATTGCGGTGGCGTTAGAGTTTTTCATTCGCCACTACGTGTTTCGCTGGCGGACTGCGATGAATGATTACTACATGTCACATTGGCAGGGGCTTCGTGGCATTGAAGGTGCCGCACAGCGGGTGCAAGAAGACACGATGCGCTTTGCCCGCATTATGGAATCTCTGGGTGTGGCGTTTTTGCGATCTTTGATGACCTTGGCCGCTTTCCTCCCAATTTTGTGGGTGCTCAGTGACCAGGTAAAGGAATTGCCGTGGATCGGACCTGTGGATCAAGCCCTCGTATTCCTTGCGATTCTATCGAGTATCATCGGTACATTGTTATTGGCCTTGGTCGGAATCAAATTGCCTGGTCTTGAATTTAACAATCAAAAAGTGGAGGCCGCTTATCGCAAGGAGCTCGTACTCGGTGAAGATCTCGCCGATCGTGCGGAACCGACCACGGTTAGCGCCTTGTATCGAAACGTGCGGACCAATTACTTCACCTTGTTCAAGCACTACTTATATTTCGATATCGCGAAATGGAGCTACCTACAATTTTCCGTGATTGTGCCTTACATTGCTCTAGGCCCTACCATTGTCTCTGGCGCAATCACCCTCGGGGTGCTGCAGCAAATTCTTCGGGCATTTGGCAAGGTGGAAGAGTCATTTCAATTCTTGGTGAATAGTTGGAGCACCATTGTTGAACTGATGAGTATTTATAAGCGCCTGAATGCATTTGAAAAGAATATCCGTGGCGAGCCTGTGGTGGAATTCCAGGGATGAGTGATGCCTTCGACCCAGCACGTTTACAGAGTGATATTGTCGCGCTGTTGACCCGGGTACGGAGTGTCAGTCTTGCCTCTGTCCATGCGGATGGGATGCCGCTTGCGTCCTATGCGCCCTTCGCAGTGATGGAAGGGGATGCAGGCTTTTGGGTGCTGTTGAGTGAATTAGCCGCGCATGCACGGAATTTGCGTGAGCATCCTGACTGCTCTGTTTTGGCGCTGGCAGATGAAGCGGACTCGGCCCAGATCTATGTCCGTGAGCGATGCCAATATGAAATGCAGGCAGCGCGAGTGGATCGTGGTACGTCTGACTGGCGGTTGGGTTGTGATCGCTTGCGCGCGCGTCATGGCGCCTTGGTGGATACGCTCGAGCAGTTAGCCGACTTTCAATTATTCCGATTACGTCCCGTGTCCGGTCGTTATGTGGTTGGGTTTGGCCGCGCTTATGCACTCGAGCCTGGCACCTTAACCTTGGTCGCGGCGCATTTGCAGGGGCCAACCGGCCCAATCCGTGATGACCTCTCCGCACCTGACGTGCAGACCTGAGGTCTGGTCAATCCCAGACTGAAAATCCGGGATCTTGTGCGAGTAAACCTTGTTGCCGAGCCCACGCAAAGTGATAGGCCTGCTCCGATGGGCCTTTTTGGCGCAAGAGGGTGAGACGCTCAATCCCCTCAGCAATCGTTGGCCAAGAGGCCTCATCATTTTGCTCCCAAAGCACTGAGAGGGCCTCTCCACCGTGCTCAAACCAAGTATCGCGACGGACCATAATGGCTCGGTGTGCGGGGTGTCGGACAAATCCAAACAGGGACTCCAGATCCCGCCAGGCCGAGAGATTGGCGAGATGGTGTGGCCCAAGAAAGGCGATTGCATCAGGATTGGCGTCGCTATCGGTCAGTCGCCACAAGAATCCTGGATGCACGTCTGCAATCCCATTGATCTGGTCGATGGCGCCGTTGAAATCCGACAGCCGAGGGTCTGTGGATGGGAACTTCATCACGGAGACATTGAATTGACAAAGCATGGGATTGGTCACGAGTCACTTGCTGAGAGATCAAAAACGATCCAACATCCGCCTATGAAAGTCCAATCGAATTTGGTGTCACCCGTCTTGATTGCAGCCTGCGTGGTTGTCATGTTGAGCTTTGCGATTCGTGCAAGCTATGGGGTGTTTCAGATTCCGATCGCGACTGACCTGTCTTGGTTGCGCAGCGAATTTTCGTTGGCCATTGCAATCCAGAGTCTCGCATGGGGGATTGCAACTCCTCTCTTTGGGGTCATTGCAGAGCGCTTTGGGGATCGTAAGGCGATTCTGCTCGGGATCGTGCTGTATGCCGCAGGTCTCATGCTCAGCGGTATGTCGGTCACCCCGCTTGGGCATCAACTTATTGAAATTATTGTTGGTTGCGGCATTGCTGGTACAGGCTTTGGCGTCATTTTAGGTGTTGTGGGTCGTGCAGCGATGCCGGAGCATCGCTCGCTTGCCCTCGGAATTGCGACGGCTGCTGGCAGTGCTGGACAGGTGGTTGGACCACCTGCGGCTCAATGGTTGCTTGATCAGATGCACTGGTCGCAGGTGTTCTTTGTGTTTGCTGCGGTGATTTTACTTGCGGTCGCTGCCTTGCCCTATTTAAAAACCGAGTACGTCGCCACCAAGGCAGAGCTCGCCGAGACCATGGGACAGATCGTCCTGCGGGCGGTCAAAGACCCAAGCTATGGAATGATCTTCATTGGATTTTTCAGTTGCGGTTTCCAGTTGGGATTTATCACTGCGCACTTCCCTGCGTTTGTGACCGAGATGTGCGCCAGTGTGAGTCCAGACGGCATCTTGGCATCTATTGGTGTTGGGACAACGTCGGCACTGGGGGCGTTTTCGATCGCCGTCATTGGGGTTTTCAATATTATCGGCACGATTTCAGCGGGCGCTCTGGGTAAACATTTTACGAAGAAATACTTGCTCGCAGGGATTTATGCTGGGCGGACCCTCATCGCGGCCTGGTTCATTATTGTCCCGATGACCCCAACCACAGTGATCATCTTCTCGGTCGTCATGGGAACGCTTTGGCTTGCCACTGTGCCACTGACATCAGGGTTAGTGGCGCATTTGTTTGGCCTGAAATATATGGCAACACTCTACGGATTGGTCTTCTTTTCCCACCAACTGGGCTCTTTTATGGGCGTTTGGCTTGGTGGGACGCTGTACGATCAGTTTGGCTCCTATGCGGTCGTTTGGTGGGTCGGCGTCGGTACCGGCGTGTTATCGGTGCTCATTCATTTACCCATTCGTGAAAAACGCCCTGAATTGGTGATGGCTTCGTAAGATTACGTTTCATTGGGCGACTGGATACTCACGGTCTGACCAATACGATTGTTTGCGATGTTGTTGATCCCGGAATTGTTGAATGCGCCGTCGTGCCGCACGCTCTTGCAGTCCGCAATAGGCCTCGAGGAGGAGCTCAGTGACTGCAAGCGTGCCTGCCATGGTATTGATGTATTGCAATTGCATCTGTTCGACCGCAATCGTCAGCGTGGCACTGCGTGCTAGTGGGGAGTTTAAGCTGTCCGTAATTGCGATCATCTTCGCGCCTGGCTGGATTCCACGGTTCGCCAGTTCGATCATTTGGGTGGTATAGGGTGCAACGGAGAAGAGAATCAAGACATCCTCGTCCGTGGTCATTTGTAGATAATCGAGCGCCAACGGAAATGCGTTCGGAATGAGTTGAATGAGCGGGTTGACCATCTTACCCATATAGGCAAGGTAGTGCGCGAAGCTATATGCGCTGCGAAAACCGCCGACATGAATCTGACTGGCATCCATCATTAAGCGTGCTGCTTTTTCAATTTGTTCGGGGACGCCATGCTCGGTCAGCCGCTCGATTTGCTTGAATTGCCCCAAATGACTTTCACCCAATTGCTGTTTCGACCAAGTTGCAGTGGCGGGCATATCGAGCTGAGTTTTAATCTGCGCTTGAAACGAGGCGCGGAAACTTCGGTAATCGGGGTATCCGAGCGCCGCCGCCATTCGGATCACCGTTGAGGGTGTCACGCCTGCCGCCGTCGCGAATTCACGGACAGTCAGAAATGGAATATCCGTGGAATGTCGGATCGCAAATGCCGCTGCCCGCTGTTGCGTGCGTGGAAGTTGATTGAGATGGGCTAATGTGTGCGCGCGACTCATCGAATCTCTTGATTCATTTTCTAATCTCACTTAGATACATGCGGTACAAATGTACCGGAAAATTGCAGGTGCGGTACAACTCATAGCACCATACCTCCGCAAATCATTGCGCTGACAATAATGAAGGAGTTCACATGAAGCTAAGAGATCTAGCCCTAGCAACTGTCACGGCGACCGGCTTGCTGGCTGGCAGCGCGCAAGCGCAGCAATTTATTTCGATTGGAACTGGCGGGGTCACCGGGGTGTATTACCCAACCGGTGGTGCAATTTGTCGCTTAATAAATAAGGATCGTAAAACCCACGGTATTCGATGCTCTGCGGAGTCGACAGGTGGATCGGTGTATAACATCAACACCATTCGAGCAGGCGAGCTCGAGTTTGGAGTCGCTCAGTCGGACTGGCAGTATCACTCCTATCGAGGTACTTCAAAATTTGCGGATCAAGGGCCATTCACCGACTTGCGGGCGGTTTTTTCAGTTCACCCCGAGCCCTTCACATTGCTCGTGCGCTCTGGGACGAACGTCACGAAATTTGAGGATTTGAAAGGTCTGAAGGTGAACGTCGGTAATCCAGGGTCTGGCCAACGGGCCACCATGGAAGTTGTCATGGATGCTTTTGGCATGAAGATGAGCGATTTTGCAGTCGCTGCTGAGCTGAAAGGATCCGAGATGGCTCAGGCGCTTTGTGACGGCAAGATCGATGCAATGATTTACACCATTGGTCATCCTGCGGCGGCAATTACTGAAGCGACGAATACCTGTGGCGTTGACTTGGTGTCTGTTCGCGGAGCTCCGATCGATAAGCTGGTCGGCGATAATTCGTTCTACCGCGTCGCGACGATCCCTGCGGCAACCTACAAAGGTAACGACAGTGATGTGACAACCTTTGGCGTCGGGGCAACTTTTGTCACCTCAGCGAAAGTGTCTGATGAAGTGGTCTACACCGTGGTCAAAGCAGTGTTTGACAACTTTGCAGATTTCAAAAAGCTACATCCTGCATTCAGTGCTCTGAAAGAATCTGAAATGATCAATGACGGGTTGTCCGCACCATTGCATCCCGGTGCTCTGAAATACTACAAAGAACGCGGTTGGATGTAAGACTGGTCGCGGGGAGCAATTGCTCCCCGCTTTTCTTTGTAAATTGGACGCTGTGTCGTGCGCATTGAACATCACTCACGATTGACCCAGTCTGCCGCTCGGCGTGTTGTGCTGGGACTCTGTTTGGTATGGACCCTGTTTCAGATCTATACCGCCAGCGCAATTCCGTTCGTGCTGTCTGACTGGTTCGGCTTGAATATCGTCTTCAATAATCAGGAAGTGCGTCAGATTCATTTGGCGTTTGCGATGGCTCTAGCCATGTTAATTCACCCGTTACGCGCCGCTGATCATTCCTCGATTCCTTGGGTCGACTGGATTGCTGCAACAATAGCGGCTGGTTGCTGTCTTTATTTACTCGTCTTTAAGGATCAAATTTCAGGTCGATCAGGTCTCCCAGTGACTGCAGATCTGTGGGTATCTGGGATTGGGTTGCTCATGTTGGGGCTTGCCTTATTTCGTGCTCTGGGCTTACCGCTATTGGTCGTTAGCTCAATCTTTTTGCTCTATGTGTTTTTTGGGGATCAGCCATTTTTACCAGACTCCATGCAATGGAAGGGTGCGTCACTGAATAAAGCCTTATGGCATTTTTGGATGCAAACCGAGGGTGTATTTGGCGTGGCGCTCGGCGTGGCCTCCTCCATGATTTTCTTATTTGTCTTGTTTGGCGCCTTACTGGAGCGCGCAGGTGCTGGGCTCTACTTTATCCAACTGGCGTACTCGTTATTGGGTCATATGCGTGGTGGCCCGGCGAAAGCGGCAGTGGTTGCATCAGGGCTGTCTGGGATCTATTCCGGATCATCGATCGCCAATGTGGTCTCCACTGGCACTTTTACGATTCCGTTGATGAAACAAACGGGCTTTACAGCTGAGAAGGCCGGTGCGGTTGAAGTCGCGGCGTCAACCAATGGACAACTAACGCCACCCGTCATGGGGGCCGCTGCTTTCTTGATCGCTGAATTCACCGGTGTGTCGTATACCGATCTGATTCGCCATGCCTTGTTGCCTGCGCTGGTGTCCTACATTGGCCTAATGTACATCGTGCACTTGGAGGCGGTGAAACTGGGCTTGCAGGGGATGCCGCGATCAAGCCGAGCGCTTCCTTGGTTACAGCGATATACCAGCCTCTTGGCGGGATTTTTCGGGGTCGCGCTTCTTGGTGGATTGATTCACTTGAGCTTTGGTTGGATTAAAGGCGTCGCTCCTGAATTCTCAATCTGGTTGGGACTGCTGGTGTTTGTGGCGCTGTATGTCTTCACGCTTTTGCTCGCATCTCGACATCCTGATGTCGAGACCTTAGACAGTCCAGAATCCTTTCAAACAGTAATGCCTGCTCACGAAATCCTGCCGCGTGGGCTCCATTTTTTGGTGCCGATTGCTGTTCTACTCTGGTGCATTTTAATCGAGCGCCTCTCGCCAACGTTGTCCGCATTTTGGGGCACTCTTGCGATCCTCACAGTGATTCTGACGCAGTCCGCGCTCAAGCAGTGGTTCCGTGGGCACGCCTTTCAGTGGGCCTTGTTGCGGCGTGGATGGGATCAAGCGATCTCTGGGATGATTCAGGGCGCTCAGAATATGGTCGGTATTGGTGTTGCAACTGCGGTTGCTGGCATCATCATTGGCACCGTATCACTGACGGGTGCCCATCAAGTCATTGGCGAGCTTGTTGAAGCCCTGTCGGGTGGGAGTTTGATCGCCATGTTGGTACTCGTTGCACTGATGAGTCTGATTTTGGGGATGGGGTTACCGACGACAGCCAACTATATTGTTGTCTCCTCCCTGATGGCGCCTGTCATTGTCAGCCTTGGCGCCCAGTCAGGCTTGTTTGTGCCCTTGGTCGCCGTGCATCTCTTTGTGTTTTATTTTGGCATTCTTGCAGATGATACGCCGCCCGTTGGTCTGGCGGCCTTTGCAGCCTCGGCGATCAGCCAAGGGGATCCAATCCGGACTGGTATTCAAGGGTTCACCTACGATATTCGAACTGCGATTTTGCCGTTTCTATTTATCTTCAACACGGAGTTGCTATTGATCGATGTGACTTGGGTGAAGGGTGTGACGATTTTTGTGGTGGCCGCCGCTGCAATGATGCTGTTTGCGGCTGCGACTCAAGGCTTTTGGCTGACGCGGTTACGGCTCTGGGAAACGGGTGCGCTGTTGGTGATTGCATTTACCTTGGTGCGCCCGGGCTACTGGATTGATCAAATACAGCCCCCCTGGTTACCACAGTCAATCAATGAGACTGTGCTGACGGAACCCACCTATGCCGGTACTTTGCAACTGGTGTTCGAGGGTCCTGACTTTGATGATATTGATCGTGATGTGCGTTATGTCGTGTTGACGACCATCCCTGAGGGTACTGATGTCACAACATTTTTAGAGTCCCAGGGATTGATCGTGCAGGTGGACGCGGAGACGGTATCCCTTGAGGAACCTTTTCCCGGGACCAATTATTTTCAAGATCTTCAGCGCTTTGACTTTTATGGCGATCGTCCTGTCGCGCTCACTGCGCTGTCTGTCCGAAATAC
>ERZ887849.795-NODE-795-length-32197-cov-32.145946_pt1 | contig 32197 bp, 25 predicted proteins | sample MGYA00521267_ERZ887849 | MGnify/ENA primary metagenome ERZ887849 (study PRJEB32303, sample SAMEA104408601) | aquatic metagenome | biome: Brackish water; feature: Pelagic; material: water | place: Baltic Sea | collected 2014-06-06T16:11:00 | depth 2,863 m ... | reverse complement strand
GAGCAATGGACTGAAAATCCATGTGTCCCTGGTTCGATTCCTGGAGGTACCACAACTTAAAAACTAAACCCTTGACAGTCTGTAGATTCGTCAAGGGTTTTTTTATTTATTACTATTTTTCTTGTAACAATATGATCTAAATGTATTGTTGGAATAAAATAATACCATGAACAAAAATAAAATTATACTAAGTTGCATCTATCTCATCTTCGCTATTTTCATGATGAGTATTTCTCCATTCGGAGAAGCTCCCTACACAGGAAAAGAACTTTATTTAAATAATATTGGCACCTTATTTTTACTTGGACTAATGGTTCTAGACATTTTTAAAAATGTTCTAAGTAAAATGGGCTTTGGGGGGCTCTTTCTTTTTTCTGTATTTCATTCTGTAGGGTCAACTTGGCTCTATTCTTTTGTGCCATATAATGATTGGTTTATCAGCTTGTTAGGTATTGATATTCATGCTTATTTTGAATTTACGCGAAATCACTATGATCGTTTTGTTCACTTTTCTTTTGGCCTTTTATTATTTGCAGCAACGAAAGACCTCATCATGTATCGATATAAATTTAACCTAAAACAAGCTTTATTAGTCACTTTTTTAAGCATCCAAGTTTTTAGTATGGTTTATGAGCTCTTTGAATGGGGCATTGCTGTTTCCCTATCAGGAGACATGGCTGAAAGCTATAACGGACAGCAAGGAGACATGTGGGATGCGCACAAAGATATGGGGTTAGCAATGATCGGATCGATGATCTCTTGGTACGTTTTGAGCTTAAAAATGAAGAAGAAACTATAGTCAGTTTTAATCGGCAACAAGAAATCTTACTGCCATAGTTAGAAAACAAAAAATTGCAAAGTAGCTCAACATAATTTCAAATGCGTTTTAAACTATAATGTCAAAAACGACTTTTGTAACAGCATCTGGCAACGTAGAGTAAGAAATAAAGAGAGACACCGAAAAAGAAATGATGCTTACAAAGTTGTTTTTAATTTAAACAAAAACCCCCTTCGCGAATTAAACAATGTGATCAGAATTAAAAAGACACAGGTTTGGGGGCCTTTGCTTAGTTGTTTGTTTGTTGTGTATTGTTTAATGTTATGGCAATTTAGTTCACATAAATGGATAGGTTTCAAACAATGAATGCTTTCAAATGAAATATACCATGAATAACCTAGTTGGATCTAAGTGTTATTACTTATACGGTAAGAAGTCATCCAGTATTGACCGTAAAACATCTTATAGAATATACGGGTCACTGCACAAACACTTGAATCATTTTTCGTTTAAACATCTGAATTAAACACCAAAGTAATTTAAAGAATGGGTTAGTAATGGAAACTATTGGTTCAAAAAAAAGAAGTAGACCAAAAAAACATGTGAATCTAATAATTAAACATTTCCTCTAACCAAGTATTGAATACTTCGATCATGCAGTCAGCTTACCAGAATTGCAACTCCAACTACCCTCAACAAACCATCTAAAGTTATTGATAAAAAAAAGCCCTCTCTCGAGGGCTTCTTTTATCCTAAAGAAATATTTTAGGGGTGGTCGTTCACGATGAGTTCTATGGAGGCCTTAATCTTACCTTTGAAATAATACTGAACATAATAGGTTCCAGGATTTAAACCATTAAGAACCGCTATTTGATCGTTGTTCAAATCAACTGGTATAACTTCTGATTTATCCGATTTGATAACCAATATTTTATCAATGTCTTGTTGGCCATACCACATAATTGCAACCTTATCCATGGTTGGATTAGGCGTTACTACAGTTGCCAAATCAAATGATGATACATCTGGCTCAATAGATTCATGATGGTTGTCTTTTATAGGAGTTGCAAATTGCTGTCCAAACGAGGAAATCGCTAGAAATGCGGTACAAAATATTATAATTACTGTTTTCATGTGTTTGTTTTTTATGGTTGTTTTGTTAGAACAAATTTAGTGTAGAAGTATGCAGAAGATTCATTTTTAGACCGGATTAAATGCAAAATACAATGTGACATATAGATTGATGTACGTATTAACCCGTAGAACATAAAGAGGTGATATAAAGACAATTAAGTCAAATAGAAAAAGGCCCTCCGTTGAGGGCCTTTGTGAACTAAACTATAACTATAAACTAAAGCGATTATTCTTTCATTACCTTCAGCTTTTGAGTGGCTAAAAGGTTTTGTTGGAAATAAAATTTTATGTAGTAATGACCATTTTCTAAATTATCAACTGTAACTTCTTTTACATCCTTCAGATTTATTTCGACTACATTATCAAAGTTGTCTGGAACTAAAATGATATAGTCAACATTCTGATTGTCCATCCAAGACATTTTAACCTTTCCCGTTAAAGAAGGGTTAGGATAGATCATTGCCTTAAATGGTTCTGTACTCTCATCATTTGGATTCACTATGTCATCAATGATGATTTCAGTTTCATCTGCCTCATCTAACGAGTATTTGTCAGCCTGATAGTTGGCTTGTTGACTGTTTGCATATCCAGTAATAAGAATTGCGAAAAAAAGAAGTGCGAAATTAATTTTTGTTGTTTTCATTGTGTATTATTTTTTGTTTGTTTTTTCGTTTTGTTGACACAAATGTATCTGCTCAAAACAGTATTTTTTCATATTTATTCAATTGATAAATCAAAATACAGAATTCACTTTAGCACCATCTAAGTAGTAACTCTTAGTTAGCATCTTAATGAATGTAAAAAAGAATAGGCCTTCCGTTTAAGGCCTATTCGAACTAAACTATAACTATAAACTAAAAGCGATTATTCTTTCATTACCTTCAGCTTTTGAGTGGCTAAAAAGTATTGTTTAATAAAAGCTTATTTAGTATTGACCATTTTTTAAATTGTCAACTGTAACTTCTTTCGCTTCCTTCAAATTAATTTCGACTACATTATCAAAGTTGTCTAGAACTAAAATGATATAGTCAACATTCTGATTGTCCATCCAGGACATTTTAACCTTTCCCATGAAAGAAGGGTTAGGGTAGATCATTTGTACTCTCATCATTCGGGTTCACTATCTCATCAATAATAACTTCAGCTTCATCGGACTCATCTATTGAGTATTTATCCGCCTGGTAAATGGCTTGTTGGTTGTTGGCAAATCCAGTGAAAAGAATAAAGACTTGCCAAATTACCTCTTGTGGCTTTAATTAAGAACTATTTTTATGACTCTCAAAAGAGAACGATAAAACATCTTGACCTCAACATTTTAAAACAAAAAAAGGCCCCGAAGGGCCCTGTAAACTAAACTGTAACTCTAACTAGAATTTCATTACTTTAATTTGCCTTATTCCTTTCAATTTATTTTGGGAATAGAACCGAACAAAATATTTTCCATTTTCAAGATTGTCTACAGTCAATTCATTTTGTTTTTTGACATAAAAATTCAACTTATTATCCTCTCCTTGTGATAGAATAATAATCTGATCTATCTGCTGCTCATTCGCCCACTCCATTTTTACATTTCCCGAAGTAGATGGATTCGGATAAATTTTCACTTTTAAAGCATTAAGAGCGTTAAAATTATTAGGTGCATGATCTTTCTGCTCAACATTAAAGTCCAATTCATCCTTTTTTTGAAGTTTAACTTTGACTTGTTCTGTTCCTACTACTTTATCATTCAAATAAAACCACACTAAATAAGTGCCGTTTTCTAAATTGTTAACTTCTAAATTGTTCTGGCTCTTCACATAAAAATCCCATTCTTTATCGTTGTACTTTGAATGCATTCGTATCTGATCGATTTTTGTGTTGACTTTCCAAGCTATTTTTATGTTGCCTGGATTTGCTGGGTTTTGGTAGATCTTGACTTTAAGTTCATTCAATGAAGAATTCGCGGTAATGCCGTTTGTGATTTCATCTTGTTGACCACTGACATATGCAGAAAAAGTCATTGCCGTAAATAATAAGGCGAATTTAAATTTGGTTGTTTTCATAACGTAAAAATTTGTTTGTTGTTTTTATTTGTTGATGCAAATCTATTGTAACAAGACCGCTCCAAAAACAAAAAATAAAGATCAAATGACAAAATACAACATACACTATACACGGAACTAAGTAGTAACCATTACTTGAGGCCTTTATGTGGCTTAATACTAAAAAAGGCCCTCCGTTGAGGGCCTTATTAACTAAACTATAACTATGAAAAAATGTTTTTTTTAATATTACTTAGCTTCTTTACAATCCAAAAAAAGCTTTTCATTATAAGACAATTCTTTCGTTGAATTGCTTACACAAATATGCAACTCATTATTGGGCTATCGGACAAAATTATATTTAGAACTCAATAAAATACACAACAATACTTTGATCCTTCTAAGTACTTCTACTTAGGGTCTCCTAAATCAAAATAAATAATTTAACTTTAACCAAAATCCGTTAAGTAGCACCTATGGAGTTGACAGTTATTATAACACTTAGTTCTCTTTTACTCATTGCGTACATTTTTGATTTGAGTGCAAAAAAAACAAGGATTCCTTCGGTAATAATGCTTTTGATTCTTGGATTTGGCGTTGGACAAATCCTCAAAGTGATTGAAACACCAATCCCTGACCTTCAACCCGTTCTCCCAATCTTAGGAACAATTGGTTTGATTCTAATCGTACTCGAAGGCTCTCTAGAGCTGAAATTACACCCCTCCAAAATTGGACTCATTAATAAGTCTATACTGGGTTCCTTTATTCCTATACTGCTTTTGTCTTTTTTGATCGCATTTTTCTTTTCATTGATTTCGGATGTTCCATTTAGAACCTTGCTTATAAATGCGGTACCATTATGTATTATCAGTAGTGCTATTGCCATACCTAGCGCAAACTACCTAAGCTCGAGAAACAAGGACTTTATCATTTATGAAAGCAGTCTTTCTGATATTTTTGGAGTCCTTTATTTTAACTTTTTATTGAGAAATGAAGTATTAAATTTTGAAGCTATTGGTGTGTTCACCTTAGAAATGATAATTATTGCAATCATATCCTTAGGAGCCATGATTGGTTTGATTTTTCTTTTAAACAAAATAGATCATCGTATAAAATTTATGCCCATAATCTTATTGATATTAATGGTATATGCAATTACAAAAGCTTATCACCTACCCGCTCTATTATTTATTTTATTTATAGGGCTTTACCTTGGTAATTTAGAACTTTTCTATAAAAACAAATGGATGAAAAATTATGATGTATATGAACTTAAAAAAGAGGTTACTAAATTTCATGATCTTATTGTTGAAGGGGCTTTCCTTATTCGATCTTTATTCTTTATCATATTTGGGTTTTTAATTGCTCCTGCAGATATTATTAATACAGAAACCATTCTAATTGCACTGCTAATTGTTGCTGGAATATTTATAGTTCGTTATTTACAACTCCTTATTTTTAAACTTCCTTTCAAACCATTATTGTTTTTCGGACCCAGGGGATTAATAACCATACTGCTGTATGTTTCCATACCAAGTATTTTTTCTTTTAACCTCATCAATCAATCTTTAATTATTCAGGTCATTCTATTGACAGCTATAATATTAATGCTTGGATTGGTCTTTTTTAATGAGCCTGATAAAAAAGAAGATTCAGAGTCCTTTCCGAAGTTTAATTAAGTCGTTAAACCCTTTGTCTATATTTAATAAACGACTCTTATAACGTTTGGCGTCCTCATCATTTGTATCAGGAGATTTTAGCAACTCTTCGTATGCCTTTTTAATTTTTGAAATATCTCTTGGCTTAATTACATAATCAAGAGTGACGGCTCGTAAGTCCAAAATTAAATTGGGTAATTCAAATTCAGGATAATAATATTCTAATGTATCTAAATAATTTAAAGACAAATCATATGCTTTTATATTGTCATAAATACCGTAAATATTTATTAAACAATACGGAGCTAAACTGTCTTTAGAAAAGATGCGAAAATATTCCAGATTTTGATTGATTAATTCTTGTCTCAAAACTGATATTTTTGTTTCAATTGCAATTCTCTCAGTTCGATCAGATTTTGCATCCATCATAAATCGACTAATTGATAAATTCTTTAAAGAATCATTTAGTAAAAGAATTTGAGAATTTAAGGCCTCCTTTGATAAAACTTCCCGTTTCTGTCCTACGCTTTTTTCGACTTTTCTCTGAGATTGATCGTTCTTGTCCGTATTACAAGCCCCCAGTAAAAGTATTATGGCAAAAAAACTTATTATTAATCTCATTTTTTAGGAGTTTTTTGGAAAGCTCATTTTGTATTCAATTTCAATAAGCCCATTGGTAATATTATTTAATTTTTTCTTTAAAAGTTTTCTTTTAAGAGGGTTTAGGTAATCAGTGAACAATATACCCTCAATGTGATCGTACTCGTGTTGAATAATCCGAGCTGCATATCCTGAAAACTTCTCTTCATGTAGCACCCAATCCTCATCATAGTATGAAACAACGATATCAGGCTTTCGAGATACATTTTCGCGAATTTTTGGAATGGAAAGACATCCTTCTTGAAAAGACCACTCCATACCTTCTTCTTCTTCGATAATGGGATTAATAAATACTTTTTTGAAATTTTCGATGCCTTCCGCCAGCGGATCGTCCTCTTCTCCATCCTCCTTTTCTGCAAATGGACTACCGTCTACAATAAAAAGACGAATGTTCTTTCCAATCTGCGGAGCTGCCAAACCTACTCCTTTAGCTTTGTACATGGTTTCAAACATATCTGAAATTAACTCATTCAGTTTCGGATAGTCCTGGCCTATCTCATCACATTCCTTTTTAAGAATTGGATCTCCGTATGCAAGAATTGGTAGTATCATGTTTTTTTTTGCAAAAATAAGTAATTCATACTAACTCAGGGAATTCATATAATCTTGAAGGATTATGGCAGCACTCATTTTGTCAATAAGTCCCTTTTGTTTTCTTTGCTGCTTCTTAGAAATTTGTATTAAGGCATTTTGGGCAATTTTTGAGGTCATCCTTTCATCATATAAAACAACTTTAAGCCATGGATAGCTTGCCTTTACAAACTTCTCAAATAGACGAACATTTTCAGTTATATCAGTATCGGTACCATCCATTGACAAAGGATACCCAATAACAACAAGCTGAATTTTCTGTACTTCAATTAACTTCTTTAAGTAAATAGGAAGCTCATTAGAGTCAATAGTTGTTAAGGGGCTAGCAATAATACCAGAATCATCTGTCATTGCAAATCCCGTTCTCTTTAAACCAAAATCAATTCCGATTGCTTTAAGCATAGTCAAAAGTACATTTTTTTAAAATTACACCTTTTTAATGTTACACTTTTTACACTTTTTAACAGTTCATAGTTTCCTTAGTGGAAAAATATAATAATTTTGCACTGTGAATTCAAAACAGACTGATATATTAGAGCGCGCCGGACTTGTTTTTATGAAGTTGGGGATCAAAAGTGTTACGATGGATGATATAGCCAATCAACTTGGAATTTCTAAAAAAACCTTATACAACCACTTTAATGACAAGAATCAGCTCGTTGAAAACATAATAGAAGCAAAAATAACAGAGGATAGAGATATGTTCGAAAAAGCTTCGCTTGAAGCCGGTAACGCTATTGATGAATTACTTATGCATTCAAGATATGTTATTGAAACTTTGAAAGCTGTTAACCCTACCGTTTTTCACGACCTGAAAAAGAATTACCCGACTGCATGGCAGCTCAAGTATGAACACAAATGGGGTTATATCTACAATCAATTCATAAAAAATATCAATCGTGGAATAGAAGAAGGGATTTACAGAGAAGATATTCATAAAGAAATTTACTCAAAAATGTTTGTATCTAATATTGATACCATCATTGAAGGCGAGGTGTTTCCCTGGCCTGAATTCAAATACGAAACCGTTTTTCTTGAAAACTTCAGACTGCATATCAGAGGGATTGCCAACGAGAAAGGACTCAAATACTTTCAAGAACAAATTTTAAAAAACGAACAATGAAATATTCACATTACATCGTAACCATTGCAATTTGTGCATTTTTCTCAAACCTATCTATTGGGCAATTGACACTACTAGATGCTAAAGATTATGCGTTAAAACATCATTTTGACATCGTAAACGCCGATTTAGAATACAACAAAGCCATCCATAAAAAAAGAGAATATTTATCTGCAGGAATGCCTGAAGCTTACATCAGTGGTGGATTTAATCAATTTTTAAATCTTCCTGTTCAAGTCATCGATGCAAGCTTTTTTAATCCTCAATCACCCGAAGGACAAGTCATAGCTTTTAGGGCAGGAACCGAATTTAATTCATCGGCCAGTTTAAATGTAAATCAACTGTTATTTGATGGCTCTTATTTTGTTGGACTAGAAGCTTCTAAATTATTGATTGAATTACAATCTATTCAAAAAAACAGATCTAGAGAGGAAGTTTTATTTGGAGTGATTGAAGCTTATCACATCGCATCAGTCGCTACAGAAAATAATTTATTTGCTGATTCTATACTTCAACTTACTCTTCAAGTAGAAGAAAAACAAAAAGGGTTTCTCGAATTGGGATTAATGACCCAAGAAGAATTTGATCAAATCCACTATGCTGTTTTAAGAACAATGAATAACAAAGAAAATGCTGAATTACAACTTCAAAATGCAATGGCACTATTAAAGTACAGTATGAATTGTCCTTTAGATTCGACTTTTTCATTATCCACAAGCATAGATGAACTTAGCTTGAGTGCATTAAGTCCATCTTTAGGTACGGTGAACGACAACTCTACTTTAAAATTACTTGAAAATCAAATCAAACTTTCTGCTTGCGACATCAAAAACAATAAAGCAGGATTCTTACCTTCTTTATCCGCTTATTTTCAACAAGGGTACAATGCATACCGAACGACTTTTGACTTTTTCTCGAATAAACCTTGGTATTCTCAAACTTCATGGGGTGTTCAAATGACTGTTCCTGTTTTTTCAAGTGGAAAAGGCAAATCAACCTTAAAACAAGCACAGATCAAATTTATGCAAGATGAAAACACCTTGAAAACAACAGAAAACGGATTGAAACTTCAAGAAATTCAATTTAAAAATGAGCTCAAAACTGCCCAAAGACAGAAAGATCTTCAGGATCAAAACATTATACTCACTGAGAAGATTTACAAAAATGCCATCATGAAACAAAAAGCTGGTAAAATCAGCAATACTGAGGTGACACAAAAACTAAACCAGTTAATTATGACTCAAGCGGAGTACACCGCCACACTAATTAATGTTTTTAAGAGCAAAATCAAATTGGACAAATTGTATAATAAATTGTATATCAAATAAAAGCATAATGAAAAAAATATCAGCTTTAAGCCTTATCGCACTAATCATATTCAGCTGTTCTGAAGAGGTTAAAGAAAATGAAGGGAATAAAAAAGAAAACCTTGTCCCCTTAGTCGTAGCGAGCGAAGCTCAAAACACAAGTTTTTCACATAAAATCAAAGTGCAGGGAAACGTTTCAACAGATAAAGATATTCTGTTAAACTCAGAAATGTCGGGTTTAATTACTCAAATGCATGTGTCTTCAGGAAACACCATTAAAAAAGGTCAAATTATTCTTTCGATGGATGAATCTATAATCAATGCCAATATTATTGAGCTCAAAACGCAATTGGATTATGCGAATTACATGCTGGGTAAACAAATTGATTTATATAAAAAAGAATTAGGAACAGAATTAGACAAAAAAACAGCTGAAAATCAAGTGAATTCCCTAGAAGCAAAGCTAAATACACTTGAAATTCAAAAATCGAAAATGATGGTCACTGCCCCGTTCTCAGGAATCATAGATGAAGTATACGCAAAAACAGGACAGCTTGTAGCCCCTCAAATGCCCATTTTGAGATTGGTGAATAACAAGCAAGTTGAAATTACAGCTTCGGTATCAGAAAAACATTTTAAAAATGTCAAAGAGGGTACTGAACTAAATATTTCGTTTCCCAACTACGATTTGAAAAGCATGAATCTAAAAGTTAAAAGTGTGGGTAACTTTATAGAACCAACAAACAGAACTTTTACCATTAGAACAGAGGTTAATAACAATATTTCGTTAATGCCAAATATGCTCGTAGAGGTTGAAATTACTGACCTGAAAATTGACTCTGGTCTCGTAATTCCTTCAAAAAGCATTCTAAAAAATCAAAATAATAATGATTATGTATGGGTTCTTAATAAAGTAAAAAAAGAGACCTATGCAGTTGAACAAGTTTTCATCAACACAATTACCACTTACAATGGTGAAGCCTTAATAGAGGAAAACGAATCCATAAATGCTGGAACGCTCATCATAGAAAGCGGAGCAAGAGGAATCACCAAGAAAGACATCGTAAGAATTAAATAAGTTTTAATATGAGTAATTCAAAAGGGTTCGGGTTAACTACATTGGCAGTAAAAAATGCCAAAACAGTATTCCTCATTGCACTCGTCATTATCATTGGAGGGATGGCAGCCTATCAAACAATGCCGAAAGAGAATTTTCCAGAGCTGAAAATACCCGAAATTTACATTGGAATAGCAAAGCCAGGATCATCACCAAAATACATGTCTGAAAAGATTTCTAAGGCGATTGAAAAAGAAATCGGTGGCATAAAACTTGTTGATGAAATCAACTCAAATTCTGTTCATGGTTATACAACGATTAGAGTAAAGTTTGATTTTAAAATGCCCGTAGATGAGGCCCTAGGTAAAGTTAAAGATGCTGTTGATCAAGCGCGTACTAAAAGTGACTTTCCTCAGCTTCCTACCGAACCTAATATATTTGAGCTTGACCCATCTCAAATGCCAATTCTTAATATCAATTTAAGAGCTGAAAACGCGAGTGTCCTTAAGGGAGTTGCTGAAGATTTAGAGAAAAAAATTGAAGAATTGGGCGAAATCAGTGAAGTTGACATCAGAGGACTTCCTGAGCAAGAAATGAGAATCGAGGTAGACCCTATTCGCGCTCAAGCCGTAAATGTGACTATTGATGATATTGAAAATGCGATAAAAGCCGAAAATCAAACGATTCCCGGAGGTGAAATTCTAATGGATGATATTCGAAAAACAATACGAATAGAAGGTGAATACGAAAATGCACAGGAACTCCAAAAAACAGTCATAAAACAGGACGAGAATAAACCGGTTTACCTTGAGGATGTAGCCGATGTTTTCTTTGGGAATTCCGATACCACGTCGTATGCCCGTGAATTTGGAACATCCGTTGTGATGCTGGATATAAAAAAACAAGGAGGCGAAAATTTGCTCGTTGCATCATCAAAAATCAATGAGATTATTGAAGAAGCAAAGAAAGACGGAACAATTCCGAAAAGTGTAGAAGTGAGTTTAACAAATGACCAATCTAATGTGACTAGAGACATGGTGTCAAATCTTGAAAATTCGATCATTTTTGGAATTATCTTGGTCGTCGGTGTACTCCTATTCTTCTTGGGGCTAAGAAATGCTTTGTTTGTGGGTGTAGCTATCCCATTGTCAATGCTGATGTCATTTCTGATATTGAATTCTATGGGCATCACATTAAATGTGATGGTTTTATTTTCATTGGTTCTTGCACTTGGGATGCTCGTAGACAATGGCATTGTCATTGTCGAAAACATTTACAGATACATGGATGAAGGGCACTCTGCCTATACGGCAGTAACCGAGGGAGTCGGAGAAGTTGCTTGGCCCATAATATCATCAACCGCTACGACCATTGCTGCATTTATACCCTTGGCCTTGTGGCCAGGGATTATTGGAGAATTCATGAAGTTTTTACCGATGACTTTAATGATTGTACTTGCTTCTTCATTATTCGTAGCTCTGGTAATTAACCCAGTATTGGCTGTAACTTACATGAAGGTTAAACAATCAAAACCCAAAAAATCAAAAGTCTTTATTTACTCATTATTATTCGGAGTAGTGGGAATCTTCTTTATCCTATTTGGATGGATCAGTTTAGGTAATTTAAGCGTTTTTGTAGGCATTTTACTTTTGGTAAACTTATTTGTCTTTATTCCGGGAACTGACATCTTTCAAAATAGATTTTTACCAAGACTAGAGCGGGTCTACGAACGTTTTTTAAGATATGCCATTATCGGAAAAAGGCCGATTTATTTTTTATTGGGAACGGTGGGAATGCTTTTCGGTTCAGTCGTGTTGCTTTCCATATTTCCACCGAAAGTGGAATTTTTCCCTAACAACGAGCCTCAGTATGTGAATATTTTCATTTCTCATCCTATTGGAACTGACATTTCCGTAACCAATAAAACAACTCTGGAAATTGAAGAAGACTTAAATGCTATTTTAAAAGAATACATGGACGCAGACGACACCACGGGTATCCCTGCTGATCAAAGAGTTATAAAGTCGATTATTTCTCAAGTTGGTGAAGGGACTAGTGATCCTGCTCAAGGTGTTTCGATGGGTAACACACCTCACAAAGCAAGAATCACCGTGAATTTTGCAGAATTTCAATATCGTAAAGGAATAAAAACGTCTGATGTTTTGAAAAAAATTCAATCAGGCCTAAAAGGAAAATATACTGCAGATATTGAAATTACAGCGGCTAAAAACGAGCAGGGGCCCCCACAAGGTGCACCAATTAATATAGAAGTAACCGGTAGAGGGGATTACAGCCAGCTCATTAGTGAAGCCGAAAAAATCAGGACTTACTTGGACAGAAAGAACATTAAGGGGGTTGAAAAGCTTAAATTAAATGTTGATGCGAATAGACCCGAAATACCAATTAAGGTAGATCGAGATCAAATCAGAAAACTCAATGCCTCCACTTATAAAGTAGGGATGGCCATTCGGAAGTCCTTATTAGGACAAGATATTTCTACTTACACAACCGATGGAGAGACACATGATATTGTTGTTAGGTTTAACAGCAGTAATAGAAATGATTTCAATTCGTTACTCGACCAACGCATGATTTTCAGAAACAACAAAGGTAAATTGATGAATATTCCTATTCGATCAGTTATTGAAAAGCCAAAGGAAAGCAACAGCTATTCTGCGGTAATACGAAAAGACCAAATTCCTCAAGTGTCCATTACCTCAAATGTGACAGAAGGGTTCAATGCCAATGAAGTGGTGAAAAATTTAAAAACGGAAATGTCAGTCTATGAGAAGAAAGGGAATCTCAACAAAGATGTTAACTATCGGTTCGCAGGTCAACAGGATGAACAAGCCAAAGAAATGGCTTTTTTAAGTAAAGCCTTACTCATTGCATTATTCTTGGTGCTTTTAATCATTGTTTCACAATTCAATTCTTATTCTGCGCCAACAGTCATATTATTGTCAGTTGTACTTTCCTTAATAGGTGTGTTTTTGGGTTTGGTTATCTCACGTCAAAATTTTGTAGTCATCATGACCATGATCGGAATCATTTCTCTCGCCGGAGTGGTTGTCAATAACGCGATTGTTCTCATCGATTACACCAACTCACTTCGTAAAAAAAGAAGAGAAGAATTGGGACTTGAAGATCACGAGCTTCTTTCAAATAAAGACTTGTTGGACTGCACTGTTCAAGGTGGGAAAACCAGACTCCGTCCAGTGCTTCTAACTGCAATCACAACGGTGCTAGGATTGATACCACTCGCGATCGGTTTTAATATTGATTTCTTCGGATTATTTTCTTCATATGATCCAAATATTTTTCTTGGGGGTGACAACAATATGTTTTTTGCACCGATGGCGTGGACCATTATTTACGGCTTAACTTTTGCCACTTTCTTAACTCTAATTATTTTACCTTCAGTTTATTTATTGGCATATAAATTCAAAGTTTGGATTTATCAAAAGCTTCAACTGTCGATTAAAAGTAACTTTTAGGGTTAGTCAGCGTATTTTATGAATACAATTATGAAATGTTTTTTGATTCTTTTTATTTTCAGTCTTTTGATTACCGGGTGTAATCAAAATGAAATAAAAGAGGAATACATCAATCAAGATAAGAAGAGTATCTCTAAAAAAAGTGATTACCCTCAAGACTCACTATATTTTTCATTGATCAATTCAATTCAAAACGATACCTCATTATTTTTAGCATCTAGCTTAAATTACTCAAGTAATTTTGGCAGCACACATAACAGCACAGCTTTGATAGATGATAAAAATATAATTCATCAGCTGAGCGGCATTGAACATGATAGCATAAATGAAACCACATTTGATTTCTACTATTTAAACTCAAAAAAAAGAGTCAGTACCGAGTTGATATATAGTTATCAAAAGGATTCAAATTATTATCATCAGATCATATCTTTTTATGACACATCCGGGTCATGCATATATACCGGGTTTAAAGACTTTGAAGATTTGAATTTGTCTTCAGAAAAACCCTATTTGATAGCTGATTTTTCAAAAAGAATGGATGATCAGAACACCTTAAACATCATTCAACAACAAGGTGGCTTTGAAACAAACTTTAGAGGTTTCTTCACTTTAGAATTTTACAATTTAAACTTTATAAAAGTAGGCGCAAACGATGGTTTCTATTCTTCAATGTTAGCGATTTCAGAAGAAACACCTCTAATAAAAAAAATCAGGAACAATCCAGATAAGTTTATTGGCAAACCATTGATCCTTCAGTTTACAAATGTTGAAGAAAGTGATGGTTTCGCATATCAATTGTTGCTCGAAGCCAAATTAAAACCCTAAATGAATTACATGAAACAATACTGCCCATTAAACTATTTGAAGTTTCATTCGTCTTATCAATTGACACCTAAACAAAACTCGATGAAATCAATCTTTTTGCCATTTCTTTTTATCTTATTTTTTGGCCTGAACGGTTTCTCTCAGTCTATGAAAATAACAGGAACTGTGTATGACACTGCAGGAGTTACTATTCTTGACAAAGCTTCAATAATGGCAGTTCGTTTAAAAGATTCTGTACTCTTAGGATTTACAAGAACAAATGAAAATGGGGCTTTTGAGCTTACAGGATTCGCACCTGACACCTTTAACCTTGTGATTGAATACCCTGGATTGGATCAAAAATCTTATTTCATCTTTGGAAATAGTGAAAACGCAGAAATTGATATTCCTATTGTTAAAATGAACCCCATTTCACAACAGCTTGAAGAGGTTTTGATTATCGCCAATAAAAATGCGATATACTTTATTGGTGATACCTTGAGGTACGTAGCAGATTCCTTTAATGTGGCTGAAAATGCTGTTGTTGAAGATTTACTAAAAAAATTACCTGGAATCAAAGTTGAAGATGATGGGTCTATCACATCACAGGGCCAAAATATTGATCAAGTCTTGGTCGATGGAGATGAGTTTTTTGGGTCAGATCCGACAATAGCTACAAGAAACCTTGGAGCCAAGGGTGTTGAAAGTGTTGATGTTTATGAAAAAGATCGAGAAGGAGCATCGATAGGAGATGATGATAAAATTCAAGTAATGGATTTGAAACTAAAAGACGAAGCCAAAAAAGGATATTTTGGAAAAGTCACAGGAGCTAGTGATTTTGCTTTATTCGAAGACAATGCATTTTATGAAGGAGAGTTTTTGTACAACAATTTCAATAAAAAGAGAAAAATCTCTGTTTTTGCCCTCACATCAAACACTCCTAAATCGAATTTTGGATTTGGGGACGCCGCAAAATTTGGTTTAGATAATGAAAGAAGTGGAAGCTGGTGGGATCAAAGCAATAGTGCCAATACGAGCGGTATTCCTAGAACACTAAAAACAGGAATGTATTATTCCGACAAGATTGGAAAAACAGGAAAGATTAATGTGAATTATTCCTATTATGAAAGCCAATTAGATGCAGTTTCTAGAAGTCAATCGAGCTATTTTCTTGCAGATACAAGTTACAGAACAGTAGACTCAGTGGATTTAAACCAAAGAACGAAGTCTCATCGAATAAATTTAGCTTACAAAACAAACCTTGACTCACTTACTTCAATTGAGATTAAACCAACCTTCAGGATCGATGCCGCAACAGACAGTTCTAGTACAAGAAATAACTTTTTCGGTCAAAACAATGATCAATCGTTAAAAACGAATATTTTCAATTCAAATATTTCAAAAGGGTTTTCTAGTAGTTCAGAATTAAGAGTCATTCGAAAGTTCAAAAAACCCAAAAGAGAGTTAAAAGCTGAATACTATTTGAGAACTTCAGATAATGAAACTGAAAGCTCATTGGAAAACACTTCTAATTACGACCTCCCCTTTATAGACACAGTAATTGTTGAGCAAGATAAAACAAATGAGAACCAGTCGGTAAATCAATCTGGAATACTCACTTATACTGAACCAATAAGTAAATACATCAAACTTCAGGTAGAGTACTTATACCAAAACAATAAGTCAATACAAGAGATTTTTGCAAAAGACAGACTGAACAACAATGTCCCTATAGATGACCTTTCCAATAACTTCGATAATATTAGAATTCAAAATAGAGGAACGGCAATTTTGAGCTATAAAAACTTCAAGCATACGTTTCAGGCGGGGATAGGTTATCGAAACATCATGATTGACAATACCAATCTAATTACAGATAGCTTAATTACACAAAATATTAACAATCTTCTTCCTCAATTCAGATATCAATTTAAACCGTCTCAAGGTACGCGTTTAAACATACAGTATAATACCAAATCTGACCAGCCATCTATCAATAACCTACAACCGGTTCAGGACAACACAAATCCAAATGCCATTCAAATTGGCAATCCCGATTTGAAACCTAATTATGTTCATTCCCTGAACATTGGTTTTAACACGTGGAAAGCCCTTAGTGGACGATACATTTGGAGTGGTATTAGAGCGACGTACACAGACAATGCCTTTGCAAATTCAACATCTTATGATGATTACGGAAGAACCATATCACAAACCAGAAATGTCGATGGCAACATCTTCGGAACACTGTTCGCAGGTGCTGGATTTCCAATATTGAACAGAAAAATTGAATTTGAACCAAACGTTAATGCAAATTACTCGAAATACACGAACTTTATTAATGATGTGGAAAATGTAACTCAAAACACATCTATTTCGGGAGGTTTAGGCATTCAATTTAATCTTGATTCATTAGAGATTAATATCGGAAACAATTACTCCTATGTAAATCCTGTTTCTTCATTATCTCAATTTTCCAATCAACCCTACAGTACACAATCATACACGGCAGAAGGTGAATGGAGAATTAAAAGAGGATTTAAAATTAAAGTAGATGCCAATTACACGATAAATAAAGGACGTTCAAATGGTTTTGACCAAAATATTTTTGTAATTAACGCTGAATTAAGCAAAGCCTTTTTGAAAACAGAGAATCTCATTCTTGCAGTGAACGCAAATGATATTTTAAATCAAAACAGGAATTTGCTTCGTCAAGTAAACGCGAACGTGATAACTGATAATTTAACTACCATTATCTCTAGATACTTTCTATTGAGATTAACATATAAGTTTAACAACAATAACACCAAAGAAGATGATTACAAACATTGGGGCTAAAAGCCTTCTTTGCATAGTGGGTTTTTCAATAACCATATGTTTTTCAGGTATTGGGCAATACCATGATTACGGTAAGATTACTTTTGAACGTAAGACCAACCTCCTCAAACGCTTTCAGGACAGTAGAATGAGTAAGATGATTAATGAAGACAATAAAATCAAAATTGACAAATTTGAACTTCTCTTCAATGATACCTCATCAGTTTTTAGACCTATTCAAGATATTTCTGAGGGTAGAATGGGATGGATGACCACAAAAAATCACTATTATCAATACCTTGGAGAGGAAAGTCAGTTTATCATTTTGGGCCTTTTTGGACAGAATATTTACATCAAAGATTCTTTACCCCAAAGACAGTGGAAAATCACTGAAAGTAAAAGAAACATAAGCGGTTATGATTGTCGTAAAGCGATTTATGAAAAAAATGACAGTACACGAATTTATGCGTGGTATACTCCCGAATTAACCCCTCCTATTGGACCTGAAGGTTATTGTGGTCTTCCTGGCACCATTCTCGGATTGGCGACGGAGGATGGAGGTATTGTTTATTTCGCGAAAAGCATTCAACTTGTAGCACCAAAAAATGAGGATTTAACTCCAGATAAAGGGAAGAATAAAGTGTTTACACTGGTTGAATTAAAAGCTAAAATTGAAAAAGATTATGGCAATACTCCTTGGGGAAAGCGCATGTTCGATGACCTATTCCGTTGGCTCTAGTCTCATTTAGACTATCTATGTCAAACTAAATCTTTAAATTTGTCCGTTCCAACGACCTGAAAATAATATGTGGCAAGGAATTGCAAATTTCATTCTTCGTAACCGGTTTTTAATTCTTGGTGTAATTACCTTGATTACAGTCGGTTTCGGTTATTCTGCCTTAACACGTCTTGAGCTTGACAACAAGTATGGCATAGTTTTGCCTAAAGATTCGCCCACAACAACCAATTACAATAAATTCAAAAAGCAATTTGGAGAAGATGGCAACATTTTGGTCATTGCCATTCAAACAGATTCTTTATATACAGAAACGCAACTAAAGAAATGGAAACAACTTGGTGATTCCATATTAAAATTTAATGGAGTTGAAACAGTACTTTCAGAGGCAGCTCCAACACTTCAAATCCTTAAAAACAATATAGAAGAAAAGAAATTTGAGGTAGACGTGGCATTTTCTGATACCACCTTTCAAGAAAAGAGTATTGAACTGATTAAAAAAGAAGTTCGTGGAAATCCTTTTTATAAAGGTCTTTTATTTAGCGATCGAGGTGATGTATCGGTCATGATGATAGGAATAGATGAAAACTACCTATCCGATAAAAATAAATCAAAAGTCGTCTTGGATATTGAAGCCTTGGCGAATAGATACGAAAAAGACTTAGGCAAAATACATTTCGCTGGACTCCCCTATCTGCGCGTAGTCATTGCAACCCGAATTCAAAATGAAATGTTCTTATTTATAGGAGCTTCCATGTTGGTTACAGGTTTTCTACTCTATCTTTTCTTCCGATCATTCCGAGTTGTTGGAATCTGTTTAACCGTTGTTACGATAGCTGTAATATGGGCGATGGGAAGCATTGGAGCTATGGGATTCAAATTGTCTATTTTGATGGCGCTTATTCCTCCTCTAATGATTGTGATAGGTATACCCAACTGTGTCTTTCTCATGACCAAGTTTCATCAGGAAATCAAAGATCATGGAAATAAAGTAAAGGCGCTATCAAGGGTTATTCAAAAAATAGGAACAGCCACTTTTTTAACAAATTTATCAACGGCCTTAGGGTTTTTGACTTTTGCATTTACAAATTCAGAAAAGCTAATGGAATTTGGTATTGCAGCATCAACAAATATCATGTTGGTATTTGTAATTTCAATATGTATCCTACCGATCTTCGTTTCTTTTTCTAAACGACCAAAAACCAGACACTTAAAACACCTTGACCGAAAAGTAGCAACCGGAATGCTCAACTTCATCGTCGAAAGCACCCAAAAGAGAAGAACTATTATTTATTTAGGTACTGCAGGATTAATTTTTGTCAGTATGGTCGGTTTATATAAAATTGAAGCCACCGGTAATTTAACGGGAGACCTTCCGAAAGATGACCCTATAAGTAAAGATGTGAAATTCCTAGAAAAACATTTCGGAGGTTCTATCCCTTTTGAAATGATGATTGAATATAATGACAAAGACTTATTTAACTTTCAGGAATTCAATTCAAAAAAAATAAGTAACACATTCAACAAGCTAGAGCGTATAGAAAATGTTCAAAAAACAATTGAGCGTGATAGTCTATTTTCGAAAAGTGTTTCTATCGTAGATTTCATCAAAGTCCTTAATATGGCTTATTATTCTAACGATTCTTCTAAATACAGATTGAAAATCGCATCAAGAGGTATTGCCAGAGCATCATCTTCGAGAAGACAAAAAGAATACATGACAAAGCTATTCAAAGGAGATATCATTAATGGTGGCTTTTCAATCAAAGAAGTACTTGACACCATTAACAGAACGATTCGAGTGAGGTGTCAAATGAAAGATTTAGGATCATATGATGTTGCGCAAAAGGTTAAAAAATTAAAACAAGAGGTAAGACAAATACTCAACCCTGATTCGACGTTTATTGAATCTTGTTATAATCAAATAGCATCTAGACCTGAATATTTAGATTCTATTTTTGAAAAAGTCCCTCAAATAAAATCATCTGTAATTCATTCACTCTCAAAAAATGATTTGGAGCTTCGAAATTTACTATACGAAGACCGTGCTTTTCTTATTAAAGAAATGAATACAGCTGGGTTTTACCCTGTACTACGAAATGCCATAGATAAAGAGTATTTCGATGTTACTTTTACAGGAACATCTGTAGTTGCAGCTGAAGGAACAAAGTATTTGGTAAAGAACTTAATCACCAGTTTAATTTTCGCTGTTATTTCAATTGGAATCCTTATGGCCATTTTATTCAGATCTTGGAGGATGGTGGTCATATCTATGATTCCAAACATTATCCCTCTTCTTTTTACCGGTGGTATAATGGGATGGTTTGGCATCCCCTTAAAACCTTCGACTCTTTTGGTTTTTAGTATTGCATTTGGGATATCAGTAGATGATACCATCCATTATTTGGCAAAATATAGGCAGGAGCTAAAAAACAATGAATGGGACCTAAAAACATGTATCAATAATGCAACACGAGAAGCGGGTCTGGGAATGTTCTACACTTCCATTGTTTTGTTTTCAGGCTTTTCTGTTTTTACATTTTCTCAGTTTGGAGGAACTCAAGCATTAGGCCTCTTGGTATCTATAACTTTACTCGTAGCCATGTTAACCAACTTAATGGTTCTGCCATCACTCCTTCTTTCTCTTGACAAGTATTTAACTACAAGATCTTTTAAAGAACCTTATTTTGATGCCTACGAGGGAGATTCAGAAACAGAATGGGATGATCTTTCTATTGAAAAGAACAACGCTATCGAAAACAAAAAGAAATAATGAAAGGAATTATACTTGCTGGAGGATCAGGAACTCGGCTTCACCCACTCACTTTGGCTGTAAGCAAGCAACTTATGCCTGTGTTTGACAAACCCATGATCTACTATCCATTATCGACATTAATGCGTGCTGGGATAAATGAAATATTAATCATTTCTACACCTCATGACATGCCTAATTTTAAAAAGTTATTAGGAAATGGCGAAAATATAGGCTGTAAGTTTGAATACGCCATCCAAGAAAAACCAAATGGTTTGGCACAAGCCTTTGTAATTGGTGAGGATTTTATTGGAAAAGACAATGTTTCTTTGATTCTCGGAGACAATATATTTTATGGTGGAGCAATGGAAAATATGCTCACCTCACACAATGATCCAAATGGAGGAGTAATTTTTGCATATCACGTAAAAGATCCCGAAAGATACGGTGTAGTTGATTTTGACGACAACATGAATGCAATTTCCATTGAGGAAAAACCAAAAGTTCCAAAGTCCAACTATGCAGTTCCTGGCTTGTACTTTTATGACAATTCCGTGATTGAAATTGCAAAAAACATACAACCTTCTGCTAGGGGAGAATATGAAATCAGTGATGTTAATGCAGAATACCTGAGAAAAGGAAAACTTAAAGTTGGTGTATTAGACCGAGGAACAGCATGGCTCGATACTGGAACATTCAATTCCTTAATGCAAGCTTCACAATTCGTTCAAGTCATTGAAGAACGACAGGGATTAAAGGTCGGTTGTATTGAAGAAATCGCCTATAAAAAAGGATTCATCAATAAGCAACAACTCATAGATATTGCACAACCGTTAATCAAAAGTGGTTATGGCTCATATTTATTAGAAATGACGAAAGGCAAATGATTCTATCATCTCAATACATTGATTTGATTCAAGAAGAGCTTAAACAGCTTCATATTCCTGATTCACCTGACAATCTATATGCTCCTATCAGCTATTTTCTGAATTTGAAAGGGAAAAAAATACGTCCCATTTTAACCTTATTGTCTGCAGAACTATTTAATGGGAATATAAATCATGCCAAGCATGCTGCATTGGCTGTTGAAATTTTTCACAATTTCACCTTGATCCATGACGACATCATGGATGAGGCACCATTGAGACGAGGAAAACCGACCGTTCATGAAAAATGGAATACCAATATTGCTATTTTATCTGGAGACGTGTTGATGATCAAGGCATATGAACAACTTGCACTCTGCCCTCCCTCAGCACTACCCAGTTTAATATCGTTATTTAATAGAACGGCTATAGAAGTATGTGAAGGACAACAAATGGATATGGATTTTGAGACTCGAGATCATGTAGCGCATGATGAATATATTCAAATGATTAAGCTTAAAACCTCGGTTCTTTTAGGATGTGCCCTTGAAATGGGTGCTATTTTATGTAATACATCATTGAAGAATAGATCAGAAATCTATCAATTTGGAGTGAATATTGGTATTGCTTTTCAAATCCAAGATGATATTTTGGATGTCTATGGAACTGGTGAAAAGGTTGGAAAACAAGTTGGAGGTGATATTTTGGCCAATAAAAACACACTACTCAGTATCTTCGCGGAAACGAATGCAAATGAAGTACAACTCTCAGAACTCAAAAAGTTAAAATTTGAAAAAAATGCTGCTTTAAAAATCAATAGAACCCAATCTATTTTTGATGAGTTAGAGGTGAAATCAAAGTGCAATCAAGTCATGCAAGACTATTATCAAAAGGCTTTGCATCATTTCAATGCTATTCAACCCGAAAATAAAAACACGGCACTTCTGGACTTGACAGATGCACTAATGAAAAGAGACTTTTAACCCCCTTTATATTTTTTCAAATGAGATAAAATCCTTATATTTGGTATTCAAAATTAAAGTATCAATATGAAAAAATTCTATCTTTTAACACTTTCTGCCTTAACAGCTATAGCTGTAAATGCGCAGAAAAATGGCCCTAGCGTCAAAAAACAAAAGGTTTTTGCAGTAGAGCAACAACCAAATCAAAAACCTGCTAACACTGAGAAAGCAACTATCTGGGAAAGTGATTTTTCTGATGCTGCTGATTGGGCTGTCGCTCATGATGCTGCTGATTGTAGTCTTGACTTCTCAATCGGTTCTGTTTCGTGTGCTGGAGACTACCCAATTGTTGATATCGCATCAACCACAGCATCTAATGGATGGGCTATGGTAGATTCTGACCTTTATGGTGGGGCTACTGGTGGTAACGAAGTTGAAGATTCATGGTTGACTATGGCTGTTCCTGTCGATCTTTCAGCTTATCCAAACGTAATCATCGAATTCGAAACATTCTATCGAGCATACAGCTATGAAAAGCCGTTTATAGTAGTTGGTGTTGGTGATGGTGCAGGTAATGTGACATGGCCTACTGATTTAAATCCCGATTATGATGAATCAACCAATCCAAACGTTTATGCTGCTTTACCAGCAAACGTAGACAACCCTACAGCTAATCCATACAAAGTTCAGATTGACATTTCTGCTGCTGCTGGTGGACAGAGTGAAGTTTACATCCGATTTAATTGGACAGGAACTTGGGGATATGCTTGGTTTATTGACGATTTCAAAATTCTAGAGCAACCTGAAAATGATGTAGTACTCAATACAGAAGTTTTTGTAGGAGTGAATAATGAAGGAATTGAGTATGGAAGAACACCAATTACTCAATTAGATGATTCTTATGAAGTTGCTGCTTATGGTGAGAACTTTGGTTCAACTACTCAAACCAATGTTGCTGTTGATGTTGATTTCGGATCTATTTCCTACAATTATGCTGTTGGCGACGTATTATCTACTGATGAGATTGTGGTTTCAAATATCGAAACTCCTGCTCTTGCAGTTGGACTATACGAAGGGACATATACAGTTTCTTCTACAGAAGAAGTTGTTGGAGGAGATAATTATGGCAATAACTCATTGGAAAGAAATTTTGAAGTAACTACTGATGTCTATTCTCAAGATGGAATTGATGTTCAACCTGCCTCTATCCTTTCTTTAGGCTCTTTAGGTTCTAATTCATTTACAAGTGAGCTTTCAAATACAGTTCTTGCTGCTATGTACCACATGAGAGAAACTGAAAACCAAGTAAATGGAATTCAAATTGCATTGGCAAATAATTCAGCCGAAGGTGCTGAATTGACGATTTCAATTATTGACACGGCTGTCTTCCTTGCAGACGGTATCGGAGCAGTTACTGGCATTAATGGTAATTATGCTGAAAGTGGTATTTACGCACTAACAGCAGATGACATTGCTAATGGTTACGCTAATATCTTTTTTGATGCACCAGTTACTTTAGCCCCTAGTGCATACTTCTTTGCAGCTAATTGTTATTATATCGAAGACCAAGCGGTTCGTGTATTAGACGACCAGACTGTGACTCAACCATGGTATGCTTCAATGATTCACTTGGTTACTGATGGATCATCGTATTCTAATGGTAATGCATTGGCTATCCGTGTTCTTTCAGGATCTGCAGGTATAGAAGAAACAGAAAATAATATATTTAATGTTTATCCAAACCCAGCAATTGATGTAATCAATGTTACGTTTACTGAAAACTTCAATGGCTCAGTGAGCATATTGAATGTAACAGGAAAAGAAGTGATGACATCAACGGTTAACGGAGCTCAACTCTCTGTTTCAACTGATGGATTGTCTAGCGGAGTTTACTATGTAAAAGTGAATGATGGAATGACATCTCAAATCGCAAAAGTAGTTGTGAAGAAGTAATTCTAAACAACCTAACTATATTAAGCCGTTCAGCAATGAGCGGCTTTTTTTTATCTCAATAAAAAGGACAAAGTGGCCTCCAAAAATGCTTCACTGTCCTCTGCATGAACCCAATGACCTGCACCATCAATGGTGATCAATTTAGAGTTGGGAAATTGATTTTGAATCTCATCTATGTCATCATCTAGAATGTAATTGGATAAACCACCACGAATAAATAAGGATTCATTTATAATTTCGCCATCAGGTAATGCGGAAAGAACCTCTTCCATATTTTTAACAAGTGTTTTCACATTCATTCTCCATGCCAAAACTCCTTTTTCTTTCCAATACAAATTTTTAAGTAAAAATTGCCTTAGACCTTCACTGGTAAGTAAGGGTTTCAACATCTCATGAACCTGACTCCTTGCGTTCACATTCTCAATATTCACGGATTGGATTGCATGAATGACATCCTGGTGATGCAATGGGTAAGATTTAGTGCCCATGTCGACAACAATCATCTTCTCGACGTAAGAACCGTGATTTAGTCCCAAATGCATTAAAACTTTTCCTCCCATGGAATGCCCGATAAAGCATGCCTTATCAATTGAAAGCTGATCTAAAGACTCAGCAACATCTGTCGCCATATCCATATAGGTATGACTATCGTCCCATGGTGACCTTCCATGATTTCGTAAGTCAAAAAGAATCACTCTGTAGTACGAGGAAAGGGATTTGGCATGAGACTGCCAATTGTCTGAAAACCCGAATAGACCATGAAGAATTACAAGAGGTTTACCTGAACCAAATTCCTTATGAAATAATTTCATTTGACTAAACTATAGTTTTTCTGTTTGCACTGCTGATACCTGAAACTGTTTGTTATTAATTGATTCTATCGTGTTTGCAATCAATGTTTCATTTGCTTCGGTTTTATTGTAAGAAACCTCAACAAGCTGCATGGGTTCATCTTCTATGAAATCAACTTTGACCGAGGTCACACCATTTAAAGCACTTAATTCTTTTCTAATGGAAGCTACACATCCCATTTTACAAACCATCCCTTCAACATTAGCCGAGAATTTCATGTCGGGTTCTTTAGATTCAACTGTTGAATTTTTAGCGGTCTTACTTTCTGATGATGCTAAATTTGAAGCATCATTGGAGCAAGAAAAAATAAGAAGGGCAAATATGGCTATGTATCTCATGTTTTTTTTCCAAAATTAAACATTATACAAGAAACCTCGACAGTAAATTCTAGTTTTTCAATCAGAAAAAGACATCCCTCCAAGAACATTAAATTATAATAAAAATAAAACGATTTTGACCTATTTAGCATCATACGAGCGCTTGTCAGAAAACAAATTTTATAGTACATTTGATAAAACTTACGTATGAAATATCTTGCCCTTTTATCGTTATTAGCAACCTTTGCTCTTTCTTCTTGTAACAAATACAGTGAAGGCCCTAATTTCTCATTACTTACGAGAAAAGCCAGAATAACAAACGATTGGGTATTGGAAAGCTATACCAAAGACGGAACGGATCTTTATGATGCCACATACGAAATGAATTTGTCGATTGAAAAAGATGGAACATATTCAAAGTCTGTCATAACACCTAATCTTGGACAACTTCAATCTACTACGTCACATGGCACCTGGGAATTCACAGAATCTCAAGCGTCAATTTCACTTTTAGAAGACGGAATGCTACTTGGTGAGAGTTATGAAATAATTATGCTAAAGAATAATGAGCTTAAGCTAAGACAAACAGATTTTAATAATTCAGATTATGATTGGAAGTTTTATTCCAATTAATCTACGAATCTAGAATCGACTTCCATCACTTTACTGCATTTTTCACATGTTCTTTTATCCATAGAACTATAAAACGCTTTGAATCGAGATAAGAAATCTCTCTCAATGTTTTGCAAAGGGAACTTATATTCATGTAACAAATGATTACAGTCGTCGCAGTACCACATTAACCCATCAATTAACTCGGTACCACTCCTCACTTTTTCAATTACCAAACCAACGGTGTTTGCTCCTCGTATAGGTGAATGGGGAATGTTTGCAGGTAAAAGAAATATTTCTCCTTCTTTTATGATAATATCCCTGGATACTCCATCTTCTTGAACCTTTACCGTGATATCACCCTCTATCTGATAAAAAAGCTCCTCACTTTCGTTGTAATGATAATCCTTACGTGCATTTGGTCCACCCACAACCATTACGATAAAGTCCCCTGCCTCAATGTATAAATTCTTATTACTGATTGGTGGTTTTAGAACATCTCTATTTTCATCAATCCACTTCTGAAGGTTGAACGGAGCAAGCATAATCTTTTTTTTATAAAGTTAAGAAAAATGAGATGAATTGAATTGAATTGAAATCGTCAACTGCTTTAAAGAAAAAAAAATGGAGCTATTTTATGACCTGCTTCACCACTTGCTTCCTGAAATTCTTATCGATCAAAATCAGGTAATACACCCCAGCTTCTAGCTCATCAGATACGAGGAAGGTGTTAATACCATTTCCAATTTCAATAGACTTATCCCATATTTTAGCACCCGTTGCACTTACTAGCATCAGATTGGCCTCACCAACTGCAGTGAAGTTTTTGATGATGATTTGAAATGAACCTGAACTCGGATTAGGGTATACTGCAAACTGACCAGAACTTGCATCATCGCATGATACAGCAATCGAATTGTAGTTCTTAATTGTTCCATCAATATCTACTTGTAATAGACGATAATAATTTGTTGAAGAGACAACTCCCAAATGAATAAAATCATATTCCCTTATTTCGGTACTTATACCCGCAGATTCTTGAATATCGATCTCTGACCAATAAACGCCATCTCTCGAATGTTCTAAAATGAAGTGAGAGCTATTATATTCTGAAGCCGTATTCCAATTTATATGAATATTTGACCCATTGCAATTGCCATTAAAAGAGATCAATTCAACAGGCAATCCCTCACCATTACTTTTACCACCATTAAAAAAGCTAAATCCTGATGTAGAACCTTTCAAATAAAAGCTATCATTAGAGCCAATAGCATTAATATGACTTAAGGAAGTCCAACTATTGTGGTGAAGGTTTGGGTCATTTGAGCCCGCACTTTTAATTATTCTAACATTTGTATATTCGTTTTCAGAAGTAAAAGCAATTGCATTTTCAATATTATTCATATGCAAAGAGATTTCAAATGGAATAGTATTAATCGGTGAATCGTAATTATTAGCGGTTGGATTTATTTCCCAATAACCTTCTTCACTGTAGTTCTGTATGAGTTGATTGTCGGCTGTTACAAGGGGTAAGCCATTATATAGATTCGATCCCTCATCTTGAGGGATACCGGTCACATAAGAAGTTGTTAAATATTGGTTAAAGCCAGGTGACTCTTGAAAATCAACTGTAAAATCTCTAATCACATTTCCATTTCCTACAGGGAAAAATTTCGAACTTGCCGCACTAGGAAAATATCTTCTCAACGCCCCATTGATCATTCCCGAAGTATGCTGAATGCTTCCGTCATTCAAACTACTTGTTCCTATAGTTAATAAGTTTGTGCCATTGTTTACATTTCCCTTAATCATTTTTAAATTTCCCTCAATCGTTAGTGGTGTATTCAGTATTATTTCCCCAAAAGACTTATCTATTGTAAGGTTTTCAATGTTTGAAGACGCTCCTTCAATTATTTGATCTAAATCACCATCAAATATCAATGTACCACCTGAAATATTTCCTGAATTCGTAAGATCTCCCTTTAAAGTCAAATTATTTGAAATATTCAATATTCCATCCATACTCACCGTTAAATCATTAATTACAATATTGTTGGCCTGAATAAAATTATCCGTACTTACGCATACATCAGGATTTAAATGAGATAAAATGTATAAGTTAGATGAGATATCTGGAGATGACGATGTTTGCCTAAGCCATTTAAACCCGTCCCATTTGTACCAGTTTTCCGCTGTCCCCCACTCCGAGTTAGATAGTCCACCCCAAATCCATGAATTATTATCCAAATCCTCATAAGATTCTATTGGTTGATTAAATTGCACTACAATCTCTGCTGTAGAGCCAATACAGGCACCTACTTCTTGATTCCATGTAAGTGTCACATCTTCGTTGAACGTATTAGATGTATATGTTGTAGAAGATTCATTCGCAGCGTCAAAACCTCCAACACCTGTATTGTTCCATGTTCCCTCTGAATCATTTGCATCCGTTGATATATTATAAGTAAGTTCTCCACACGTATTTGCCCCAGTAAATGGAGAAGAGGTAATGGTTGGTTTAGCCTGGATTGAAATGGTAAGCTGATCAGTAGCTTCACATCCATTTGCTTCAACGGTTAAAGTATAGGTTGTATTAGACTCAGGACTAGCAATAGGGTTGCTGATGCTCGAATTTGTTAAACTTGAAGCATTGTTCCACGAATAATTAGCACTTGGTGTTCCTGTAATAGAAATATTATCAATAATCCACCAATATTCATAATTCGCATCATAGTAACGAAACCTAACTTTCATTCTAGAGTTTTTATATGGGGAAAGATCCAAAGAAACACTAGCTGGTGAAGGTGTGGTATTGTCTCCTTGTTCGGTTGTATATGATGCAACATTTACCCAAGATGATCCATTCCAAACATCTACATCAGCAATTTCAGAGCTGTAAATTGGTAAATTATGGTCAAACTCTAATGTAATAATTGACATATTAGAACCATCAAATTCCGGAGTAATTAAGGATTCATCCATATCTTGCAAGCCATAGGCATCACTATTAACCCTTGCATAGCCTGTGCCGTTTGGATAAGCACCTGTTGTCCAATACCAAGTTTCATAATCGTTGTTTCCAGAATTATCTCCATTATTTCTTACATTAAATTTAAAGGACGATTCAAAGTCTTCACTAAACAAAACCAAAGAGGAAACATCTGCAGTTGCATTAAGTTGTTTTGATGATTCTTCACAAATAATGTCAGAAGTACCTGCTTCTACATTTGAAGGGTCAGAATAATTGGTCATTGAAATAAAATAAAAATCTTCACCATCCTTCATGGTGAATGGACCGGCACAAATTGAACCCGTTCCCTCAGCATTTACATAGTAAACATCTGTAGAACTAATTGATGGAAAATCAATTTGAGATCCAGTCCCTGGCACTGTTGCACCTATTTGAGAATTGGACCAATCGTACAATTTATAATTTACTCCAAGCTCAGACCCGGATAAAGAAAAGACTTCGGTGTCCGAGCAAATTGCGGGATTATGATTGATAGAATAATTCACATTGGGAGAGGTACAAAACTTCTCTAATTGAATAACTGCCTTGTATTTGGAACGATTTCCTCCCGTATGACTACAGCCGGAAGATAGGTCAGCATAGCGATAAGCAGATCTGTTCAAATTGTCAGCATCTCTAAATACATATATGCCACCATTATTTCCAAAAGGAGCACCGTTGGGGTTATCATAGCATACCTGAATTAACAGATTACTTGTGCCATCCCAAGAAAAAGGTGCCGTTAAATCAAATTGCTTCCACTCATCCACAACAAAATCTCCTGATCCAATACTTGCAGCAGTATAGACTGTGGTTAATTCATCATCATAAGTAGGTGTTGGCGTAAAAGAATTGGTAGAAGAATTCTTCATCGAAATGGTGAAATTGGAAAGAGATTCACCAGGCAAATCAAAAATCAAAAGATGAATGGCCTCAATACCAAAATCACTAGGAATACCTGCGGCTTGAAGCTCACTTGCAGAATAAACATACTGAACTCTTGAATCTTCATAATTACTATTAATAGAAGAAAGGGCTGGAAAAGTTGTATTGTGAGTTGGCGTACCTATTGTATATAATTGCGCATGAGCAAGCATGTATATAAATAAGAAAAATGAAATGAGGAGCGTGTTTTTCATGATTCAAATAAATATTTTTCAATTCAACAGAATTGAAAAAATTATTGTTTTAAAAAAAATGCTTCTTTGTTAAAAGAGCTTATTGTATTTTAGTTTTAGCAGTGCAAAAGTAGCACAATTTTCGTAATAAAAAAACAAATCATATTAACTTATTATTAAGATTAAACTCATTTTACATTCAAAAATAATGGAATAAAAAAAGGCCTTCTTTCGAAGGCCTTTTCATATCATTTAATTGTGTTGGTTATTTCACACTGTGCTTTAAAACCACAGTAACCTTATCTCCATTTTGTACAGAAACATAATAGATACCCGGAACTAAATCCTCATTCACAACATACATATTTATTCCTGACTTAACATCAAGAGGTTTGGATAAGACGATGTTACCCTTGGTATCCACAACATTCATTCTTGCATCGCCTATTATCTCAGCATTGTTTAAGATCACCTGGAATGAACCAGAACTCGGGTTAGGAAATATTGAAAAGTAACCTGATGTAGTTTGTGAACAACTCACATTAATGACATCATACGTTTTAGACGTACCGTCAATATCAACTTGTGTCAATCGGTAATAGTTATCACCACCGTTTGCATGTACATCATTGTAAGTATATTCAATCAATTCTGTACTTTGACCCGCAGCATCTTTAGTGTAGACTACATCCCAAGTAACACCATCTCTCGAATTTTCGAGTTCAAAGTGAGAACTGTTATACTCAGAAGCCGTTGTCCATGTAACGTCAACAACACCATCCGCACAATCTCCAGTGAATGATACTAACTCTACTGGCAATGGATCTCCATTATCAGAACCTCCACCGAATACGCTAAATCCAGTTGATATTGCATTTAAAGTAAAGTTGGAATTATCCCCTGTTACACTTTGCTGGGTTAAGGCAGTCCATGTCGCATGATGCTGATTTGCCGTATTTGATCCCGCACTCTTAATAATTCGTGCTTTTGTAAAATCAGTAGCATCAGTCATACCATTCATATGTAAAGAAATGGTATAGGCTTTTGCATTAATAGGACTTTGGTAATCATCACCTGTTGGGTTAATCTCCCAATGACCTTCATTATGATAATTTGTTATTAGCTGACCGGTTTCGGTGATTAGTGGCAATCCTACCATAGGATCTCCTCCAAAGAATGTAGGTGCTCCACTTACATATGAAGCAGTCAAATATTGGTCTGCACCTGATCCGCTTGGAAAGGTAACGGTAACATCACGTGTAACCGAAGCATTTCCTACTGGGAAAAACCTAGAATCGCCATCAGTATTGTCAAAATATCTTCTTAACTGACCAATGACCGTTCCTAAAGAGTGGGTAAGTGTTCCTGGATTAGCACTGCTCTCTCCAAGGATTAAAGGATCAGCTCCACTTACTATAATATTACCACTAGTCATTGTGAGCACATTTCTAACAGACATACCCGTTGTAATAATTAGATCACCTGATGTTTGCTTATCTATATTTAAGTTGTTTAGCGTCAAAGAATTACCCGATATCGTTTGATCCCCTGTACTTGCATCAAATGTAAGTC
>ERZ887849.794-NODE-794-length-32222-cov-9.131563_pt1 | contig 32222 bp, 34 predicted proteins | sample MGYA00521267_ERZ887849 | MGnify/ENA primary metagenome ERZ887849 (study PRJEB32303, sample SAMEA104408601) | aquatic metagenome | biome: Brackish water; feature: Pelagic; material: water | place: Baltic Sea | collected 2014-06-06T16:11:00 | depth 2,863 m ... | reverse complement strand
TTGGGTGCGAGAGGAGAGAGTGTGTTGGGAAAAGCCTGTCCCAGTCGCGCTGCGCATGGGCGCTCTCGATCTCGGGGGCGGTGCTGATCTCGGCGGGCGCGCCGTTGAGCACGGCCTCGGCCTGATCGGGGTCATCCAGCGCCATGTAGGCGCGCGCGAGCCCCGCATAGGCCGCCGCCGCATTCGGGTCCTCTTCGAGGATGGCGGCAAAGGTCTGCGCCGCATCCGCCGCAGCCCCCTCGGTCAGCATCTCCTCGGCCGCCGCAATCGCATCGTCCAGACCGCCGCTCGCATCACCACCAGCCGCCGCCACGACGCGTTCAACAAAGGCAGCTATCTCAGACGCGGGCACAGCGCCTTGGAACCCGTCAATGGGCTGTCCTTGCCAGAACGCATAGACCGTGGGGATGGATTGCACCTGCAACTGGCCCGCAATCATCTGCGCCTCGTCCACGTTCACTTTGGCCATCTTGACCGCGCCCTTTGCCTTGGTCACCGCCGCTTCAAGCTGCGGTCCCAGAGCCTTGCACGGGCCACACCACGGCGCCCAGAAATCAACAATCACCGGGACGGTCTTCGAGGCTTCCACCACCTCGGCCATGAAATCGGCCTCCGAGACATCCTTGATCATGTCTGTCGCCGCTGGCGCTTGTCCAAGTTCAATCATCTCATCTTGCCTCTCATGTTATCGTCCGGTCAGACGCTTACATGGCGCAGCCCCAGTGCACTTGCAAGGGCCGCACCCGATGCGCCCCACCTCCTAAAGATCAAAGCTCGCGAAGACGGGCGCGTGATCGCTGGGCTTTTCCCAGCCACGCGCACCGCGCAGAACCCGGCTCGAATGACCCGCCGCACGAATGTCGCCGGTGGCCCACACATGATCGAGCCTTCGGCCCTTATCCGCCGCGTCCCAATCCTTGGCACGGTAAGACCACCAGCTATAGAGCAGCCCCTCGGGAATATCGGCGCGGGTCACGTCATGCCAATCGCCCGCCTCCATCACATCGTGGAAATGCTCCACCTCGATGGGCGTGTGGCTCACGACTTTCAAAAGCTGTTTGTGGCTCCACACGTCATCCTCGCGCGGGGCGATGTTCAGATCGCCGACGAGGATCGCACGCTCAGGCCGCTCGGCGCGGAACCAGTCGCGCATGTCGGTGAGGTAGTCGAGCTTTTGCCCAAACTTCTCGTTCACCTCCCGGTCGGCCACATCTCCGCCTGCGGGCACGTAGAAATTGTGGATCGTCACGCCATTCTCCAGCCGCCCGGCAATATGGCGCGCATGGCCAAGGCCTGCGAAATCCTGCGCGCTTGCCTCCTCGATGGGCAGCTTGGACAGGATCGCGACCCCGTTATAGCCCTTCTCGCCGCGCGCGACCATGTGGGTATAGCCAAGCGCCTCAAACTGCGCGCGCGGGATTTTGTCGACGGGGCTTTTGCATTCCTGAAGGCAGAGCACATCCGGCCCCTCTTCGGCCAGAAGCTTGCAGACAATCGGCTCGCGCAGGCGGACCGAGTTGATGTTCCATGTGGCAAGCGTGAATGGCATGGGGCAGGCTCCGATCTGCGGTTGGGATGTGCGGCGCTTGTTTCGATATCAGCGCCGTGCTGCGCGGACAACCAAACGGTTGGGATGGTGGGTGCACCCACCACCAAAAAAAGACCCCGGGCGATGCCGGGGCCAGTCCAACAGGGAGGTGCATATGAAGGCCCGCATATGCGACGGGTTGACGAGCAGCATATTCTTGCACCCAGAACTCAACTTTGATCTGGCGCAAAGACGCAGCATTTTTTTCGGCCCCTCAGGACAGTAATCGGTAACCCCCGCTCTCGGTCACCAGAAGGCGCGCGTTGGAGGGATCAGGCTCGATTTTCTGGCGCAGACGGTAGATATGCGTCTCAAGCGTGTGGGTCGTGACACCTGCGTTATAGCCCCAGACCTCATGCAACAGCAGATCGCGCGCCACCACACCATCGGTCGACCGGTAGAGGAATTTGAGGATATTGGTCTCTTTTTCCGTCAGGCGAATTTTCTTGTTATCCTCGGTCTCCAGCATCTTCATCGCGGGCTTGAACGTGTATGGCCCAAGCTGGAAAACGGCATCCTCGGATTGCTCATGCTGCCGCAGCTGCGCGCGGATGCGGGCCAGAAGAACCGGGAATTTGAAAGGTTTGGTGACGTAGTCATTGGCCCCCGCATCCAGCCCGAGGATCGTATCAGCATCCCCGTCATGACCGGTGAGCATCAAGATCGGGCTTTTCACACCCTGCTTGCGCATGAGTCGGCATAGCTCGCGTCCATCCGTGTCGGGCAGGCCCACGTCGAGGATCACCAGATCGTAGATGGAATCCTTGGCATGAGCCATCGCCTCGGCGCCATTGCCCGCCTCGAAAACATCGAAATCCTCGGTCATGATAAGTTGCTCGCCCAGCGCTTCGCGCAAGTCCTCATCATCGTCCACAAGCAGGATTTTCTTCAGTTGTGCCATGTCTATGTCCTTTTCTCTTGCACGAGTGATGCTCTGTGCGCCGCCTCCGCGCAAGCCATGCGACACCCAGATCACAGCCAAGTGTCCAATGACGAGGTTTTGTTTCATTCCCGCGCAAAAAGCCCTAAACCCCGGGGCAGATACGGCACAACCTGCCACTCAGCCCACCCAACGGAGGCCCCATGCGCCTTGCGCCAGACATAACCGAGCGGATTGCCCGCGCCCGCGCCGACCTGCGCATGGGCCTGCCTGTGGCGCTTTGCGGGGCCGGGACGGGCGCATTGATCATGGCCGCCGAGACGCTGAGTGCCGCGCGTCTCGACGCGTTGCGCGGCCTTGATGCGGCGGGCGGTGCGCTTTGCTTGGCGATCACCGCGCGGCGGGCCGAGACCCTGAAGGCGCGGGCCTATGATGGCGACATTGCGCGGCTGGAGGTTCCCGAAGATGCGGGGCTTGCGTGGGTTCAGGCCACAGCCAGCCCCGAGGGGGATCTCGCCACGCCCATGAAAGGGCCCTATGCGGCCCGGCGCGGAGGGGACGCGGCGCTGCACCGTCTTGGGATCGAGTTGGTGAAGTCCGCGCGGCTCCTGCCCGCCGCCTTGGTGCTGGAAACGCCCGATGCCGCCACATTGGCCGCAGAGCACGGGTTGACGGCACTACCCAGCGTCGAGGCCGCCGAGGCCCTCACAGAATCCAGCCCCCTGCGCGAAGTGATCAGCGCCCGTGTGCCCTTGCGCGTCTCCGAGGCCGGGCGGCTCCATGTCTTTCGCCCCGACGATGGCGGGGAGGAGCATTACGCGGTCGAGATCGGACGCCCCAACCGGGCTGCCCCTGTGCTTTGCCGCCTTCATTCGGCCTGTTTCACCGGCGATCTTCTGGGCAGTCTGAAATGCGATTGCGGCCCGCAGCTCAACGCAGCTCTCGCGCAGATGGGCCAGGAAGGCGCGGGCATCCTGCTTTACCTTAACCAAGAGGGGCGCGGGATCGGCCTTGCCAACAAGATGCGCGCCTACAGCCTTCAGGATCAGGGGTTTGATACGGTCGAGGCCAATCACCGTCTAGGGTTCGAGGATGACGAGCGCGATTTCCGCATCGGCGCGCGTCTTCTGAGCCAGATGGGGTTCGGCGCGGTGCGGTTGATGACCAACAACCCCGGCAAGATCGAGATGATGGAGCGTTGCGGCATCACCGTGACCGAGCGCGTGCCGCTGCACGTGGGCCAAACCGATGAGAACCGCGCCTATCTCGCCACCAAGGCCGCGAAATCAGGGCATATGCTCTAGAGGCACCGCCCCGCTGTCAGTGCGGGTCCTTGTCGGCGTAAAGCGTGCCACCCTTGCCCCAATCGGCCTTGTCCATATCGACAAGCATCACGTCCACCGCCTCGGCACTTGCCCCGGTGACGCGGACGAACGCATCGGTCAACTCACGCACGAGGGCGCGTTTCTGGTCAGGCGTGCGGCCCTGGAACATCTCGACCCGGATAATCGGCATTTGGTCTCTCCTTACATTTTGCGTCAGGTTCAGCGCCCTTATCGGGCTATTCGTTATCGCCCATGCCGGGCAGTTTAGATGCGCCCGTACCGGGCGACAAAATTGCGCAGTACATGTTCCGGCGCATGCACAGAGGCAGCATGGCACATCGCGATCAGGTCCTCGGCCTCCTCGGTTGGGAAATAGCCGCGATCCTTGTAGATGTTGATCCGCGCCTCGAACTCCGCCGCATCCGCCTCGGGGTGGAATTGCGTGGCGTAGACATTCGATTTGTAGCGGATCATCTGAAAGGGACAGCTTGGTGCCTGCACCAGATGCACACATCCCTCGGGAAGGCTATGAAGCGCTTCCTTGTGGCCCACGAAGGCCTCGAACCGCTCGGGCACGCCCTCCATCATAAGGTCCGTGCGGCCCGCTTCGGTCACAGTGCAATCTGCGGTGCCGACACCCTCGCCGTAACGTGCCTTGCTCACATCGCCGCGCAGATGCTGGCCCAAAATCCCGATGCCGTAACAGCATCCCATGAAGGGAATGTCGCCGTCGGTCACCTGCGGCATAATCGACAGGACATCCGCCTCGATCCGTGCCTCGTCAGGGCTTTTATCTTCTGGTGCATCGCTGACGCAGCCCGGGCCGCCGCCAACAATCACGCCGCTATAGCCGCCAAGGTCGATCCTTTGGGGCAACCGCTCCTGATCCAGCCGGATACGGCGCACGTCACCGGGACCAAGCCCGCCCTTGGCCAGCAGCGCGGCAAACTCATTATCCGCCGCATCCCCCTCGGGGCGCAGCTGCAAGATCAAGAAGGGTCGGGCCATGGCATCCTCGCGCATCATCCCCTCAAGGCCTGCCCAATCAGGCGGCGCAGGTCAATGGCTTTAGAGACCGCCTGAGCCGCTTGACCCCGCCAACCAGTGCAATACCCTGCGCGCAACCAAGCATAACCTCCAAGGACCCCCCATGACCCAGCGCCTGCACCTCGTTTTCGGCGGCGAGCTTACCGACCCCGCCCGCAACGTGTTCAAGAATGTCGATGACCTGCATATCGTCGGCATCTTCCCCAATTACGCCGCCGCCTATGACGCGTGGAAAAACGAGGCGCAGCGCACCGTGGACAACGCCCATATGCGTTATTTCATCGCCCATCTGCATAAATTGCGCGACGAGCAGGCCGAAACCTCGCCCACCGAAGAGTTGGGCTGAGACGGCCATGGCGCAAGCGCCGGGCCTCAACGTACAAAAGCCGCGCAGCTCAGGTGCGGTTCTGCCTGACGGCCCCCGCCCCGACGGCGCGCTGATCTGGGGCCACGCAAACAGCCTCGATCACGCCAACGCGCTGGTGCAACTGGCCGAGCGGCTGGCGGTGCTGCGCAAGGGCCTGACCATGCTGATCACCACAGCACCCGGTCTGCCCGAAATCCGTCACCGCCGCGCGCCGATCCTGCATGTGGCCCTGCCGGATGAAAGCGGCAGTGCGGCGGACGCGTTCCTTGCGCTTTGGCGGCCCGATATGTGCCTCTGGACGGGGGGCAAGCTGATCCCCAGCCTGATCACGGCGGCGGATAAACGCGACATCCCGCTCTGTCTGGTGGACGCGCAAAGCGACTTTCTGGAGCGGCCCGGCTGGCGCTGGGTGCCGCAGATGCAACGCTCCCTGCTGGGTCGTTTCGCCATGATCTTGGCGCGCGATGAGGCCACGCGAGGCCATCTGCACCGCCTTGGGGTGGAAGATAGGCGGATCAAGGTCACTGGCCTTTTCCGCGAGGGGGCGCTGGCCCTGCCCTGTTCCGAGGCCTTGCGCGATGAAATGGCGGGCGCGCTGCGCGGGCGGCCCGTTTGGCTGGCGGCGCGGGTGCAGGCGGGCGAGGTGGACATGATCCTGCATGCGCATCGCCAGACGACGCGGCTGGCGCACCGCCTGATCCTGATCCTCGTGCCCGAGGAGTTGGACGATCTGACCGCCATCCGCGCGCAGCTTGAGGAGGCTCAGCTGCGCTATACGCTCTGGTCCGAGGGCGCGATGCCCCAGGAGGTCACGCAAGTCATCCTTGCAGATACGCGCGGCGAGATGGGGCTTTGGTATCGGCTGGCCTCGATCACCTTGATGGGCAGCTCGCTGATTGCGGGGCATGGCGGGCGCGACCCGAACGAGCCCGCCGCGCATGGCTCGGCCATTCTCTACGGCCCCAATGTGGGCCGCTACCTGCCCAGCTATTCGCGCTATGCCGAGGCGGGGGCGGCGCGGATCGTGCGCGATGCGGGCACGCTCGCCGCGGCGCTCGCGCGGCTCATCGCGGTGGATCAGTCGGCGGCGATGGCGCATGCCGCATGGGACATCGCCTCGGCCAGCGCGGAGGTCACGGATCAAATACTCGATCTGGTGCAGGACACACTCGACCTGCAGGCGGCAGGATGATCCGCGCGCCCGGCTTCTGGCACCGCAAGCACAGCTGGCAAGCTCCGGCGCTGGCCCCGCTCGGTGTGCTCTACGCCGCGGCCACCGCAAGGCGGCTGGCCAAGGGCGCGCCATTTCGCGCGGGGGTTCCCGTGATTTGCGTCGGCAATATCAACGCGGGCGGCACCGGCAAGACACCCACGGTGATAGCTCTCACTCAGCACCTCGCCACCCGTGGGATCACAGCCCATGTGATCAGCCGTGGCCATGGCGGGCGCGAGACGGGTCCGGTGCAGGTGACACCCAAGCACAGCCCCGAGGATGTCGGCGACGAGCCGCTTCTGATTGCCGCCTTCACCCCCACATGGGTTGCGCGCGACCGGGCGGAGGGGGCACGGGCAGCAGAGGCAGCCGGGGCGCAGGTGCTGTTGATGGATGACGGGTTCCAGAACCCGACGCTGGCCAAGGATCTGTCGATCATCGTAGTGGATGCGGCGATAGGCTTTGGCAACGGGCGCTGCATCCCGGCGGGGCCTCTGCGGGAGCCTGTCGCGGTGGGCCTTGCCCGTGCGGATTTGCTTCTGTCCATCGGCCACGGACAGGCGCAGCGCGGCTTTGATGCGGCATGGGGCGGCAAGGTCACGCTGCCCCATCTGCGCGGCGCGCTCAGGCCGCTCAAGATGGGCATGGATTGGCAGGGCGCGCGGTGCTTCGCCTTTGCGGGGATCGGCCATCCGGAGAAATTCTTTGCCGCCCTGCGCGCCGAGGGGGCCGAGCTTGCCGGGACCGAGGCGCTTGCGGATCATCAGCCGCTGACGCCTGCCCTCATGGCGCGGCTGGAGGCGGATGCGGCCAAGCTGGGCGCGCAGATGGTCACCACCGAAAAAGACGCCGTTCGCCTGCCCGCCGCATATCGGCCCAAGGTGCTGACCCTGCCTGTGCGGCTTGAGATTGAGGATATCGGCCCGCTTGACGAGGCGTTGGCGCGGATCGGGCTTTAGCCACCGCCCATCTTGGGCTCTATCCGCCGCCCAGCTTGGGTGAGGGGCGGTCCAGATCAAGCTCCGCATCCGAAAACGTGATCGGCGTGCGCACGCCCGGCACCCCGCCCGGCGCAATCTGCATGCCGCGCGCCTTCACTTGCGGATCGGCAAACACCTCATCAAGGCTGTTGATCGGCCCCGCGGGCACCCCTGCACCCTCGCAGGCGGCCAAAAGCGCCTCCTTGGTCATCTGCGCCGTCTTTTCCGTGAGCAGGGCGGAGAGCGCCGTGCGGTTCTCGACCCGGCCCGCGTTGCTGGCATAATCAGGATGCTGGCCAAGCTCGGCCACGCCCAGAAGATCGCAGAACCGCCGATACTGCCCGTCATTGCCCACCGCGATGATCAGATATCCATCGGCGCAGTCGAAAACCTGATAGGGGGTGAGGTTGGGATGGAAATTCCCGATCCGCCCCGGTGCCTCGCCAGTGGAGAGGTAATTCATCGCCTGATTGGCCGTCACGGCCACGGCCACATCCAGAAGGGCCATGTCGATCTGCTGCCCCTTGCCTGTCATGTGGCGCTGGTGGAGAGCAGCGAGAATAGCGGTGCTGGCATAGACCCCGGTGAAGATGTCCGTGATCGCCACGCCCACGCGCTGCGGCTGTCCATCCGGCGCGCCGGTGATCGACATAAGGCCCGACATGCCTTGGATGATATAATCATAGCCCGCGCGGCTGGCGTAAGGCCCGTCCTGCCCGAAGCCGGTGATGGAGCAATAGATGAGACCGGGATAAAGCGCGTTGAGGCTGGCGTAATCCAGCCCGTATTTGGCCAGCCCGCCGACCTTGAAATTCTCGATGACGATATCGGCACCGGCGATCAGGGCATGGACCTGCGCCTGCCCCTCTTTGGTGCGAAAATCGATCGCGACGCTGGTCTTGCCCCGGTTGCAGCCGTGGAAATAGGCGGCAGTCTCGACGCCGTCCCGCGTGATGAAGGGCGGTCCCCAACGGCGGGTATCATCGCCATCGGGGCTCTCGACCTTGATCACCTCGGCACCCAGATCAGACAGGGTCTGACCCGCCCAAGGGCCGGCCAGAATACGCGCCAACTCAACTACTTTCAGACCCTTGAGGGGTGCCGTGCTCATTCCCCGAGTTTCGCGTCGATCAGGTCAGACAGTTCGCTATAGTTCATGTTGGCATACTGCTCACCATTGATCATCAGCGTGGGCGTGCTGCGGATATTGTCGGCTTCGGCATTGGCCTGAAACCACGCATAAAGGTTCTCGGCATTCTGTGCATCGGTCAGGCATGTCTCAAGCTCCGCATCGCTCAGGCCCGCCACCTTGCCGATCCGGCGCAGATTATTGGAGATGCCGACCGCATCATCGGCGGCCAGCCACTCGCTCTGCTCGGCATAGATCATGTCGGAAATGCCGAAGAACCGGTCCCGCCCGCCGCAGCGCGCCACCAGAGACGCCCAAAGCCCCGGACGGTCAAAGAACACATCGCGGTAGATGAAGTTGATCTTCCCGGCGTCGATGTAATCGGCCTTCAGCTCCTTGAACTGATTGGCATGGAAGCGCGCGCAATGCGGGCAGGTGAAGGAGGCGTATTCGATCACCGTCACCGCGGCATCGGGGTTGCCAATGCTCATCTCCGTGATGCCAAACTCGTTGTCCGGCATGACATTGGCCTCGCTTTCGCTGGAGGTCTCAACGGTGGCTGTCTGCGCGGTGGAGGGCCCGGCGAATTGCCAATAGGCGGCGGCACCCACCAATACGAGGGCTACGGCCCCGATGATTTTTGTCACGTTCATTGCGAATTCCTTTTCGGATCAGCGTTTTGGTTTTGATAAGACATTCGTGGCCAAAGCTTCAAGCGCCCTGCGCAGTCCATCGTCGCCCACAGGGGCTGCGATGCGCGCGGCCTCTGCCACGGTCTCGGGATTCGGGGGCTTTGGCCTGTGGTCCTTGGGCTTGTGAGCAAAGCTGGCCTGACCCTCGGAAAAGCCTGTGGGCGCGGTCTGCGTGAGCACGATCCGCGAGATCGCGTTATACCCGTAAACGGCGTTCACTTTCTCGCGCAGCTTTTCCTTTTGCATCTCCAGCATGGGCGCATTGGGCCCTGTGGTCAGCAAGGTCAGCGTCGCGCCGAACCCGCCGCGCGTGTAGCTTACCTTCAGGGGGCGCGCGATAGCTGCAGTGTCTTCGCCCACCGTTTCGGCCCATTGGGTCAGAAGGCGCGATTGCTCGAAGCCCCGGCTCGAAGAGGCGGCTTTTATGCGGTCTTGAAGCAGTGTCGCGCTACGGGTGAACCCGCGCGTCGTGGCACGTCGCGCCGCCATGGTGTCCTCCGGTTTGACCTCTTGTCGCTGAGGTGCATTTTAAGGCAAGCGGCGGCCCTTGCCAGCCCATAAGGTAAAAAGGAAGTAAAGAATGCGTGAGACGCCGCAAAGTGCCGACCTTCTGGCATGGTATGACGTGCATGCGCGCGAGATGCCATGGCGCGTCAGCCCCGAGGATCGCGCATGCGGCATACGGCCTGATCCTTACCGCATTTGGCTCTCGGAGGTGATGCTGCAACAAACCACCGTGGCTGCCGTGCAGGATTATTTCCACCGCTTTACCGCGCGCTGGCCCACCCTGCCCGATCTGGCCGCCGCCGAGGATCAGCAAGTGATGGGCGAATGGGCGGGGCTTGGATATTATGCCCGCGCGCGCAACCTTCTGAAATGTGCACGGGTGGTCGTGGCCGATCATGGCGGGGCGTTTCCCGAGGATCATGGCGCGCTGCTCAAACTACCGGGCATCGGCCCCTATACGGCGGCGGCAATCTCGGCCATCGCCTTTGATGCGCCCGAGACGGTGGTGGACGGCAATGTGGAGCGTGTCATGGCGCGCCTCCATGATATCCACACGCCCCTGCCCGCCGCCAAACCCGAGCTGACCGAGGCCGCCCGCGCGCTCACCCCCGCGACACGCGCCGGGGATTATGCTCAGGCGGTGATGGATCTGGGGGCCACGATCTGCACCCCGCGAAAGCCCGCGTGCGGCATCTGCCCGTGGCGGGGTCCTTGCGTAGCGCGGGCCCGAGGCACGGCGGCTGATCTGCCCAAGAAGACGCCCAAAGCAGCCAAGCCGATCTGGCAAGGCATCGCCTATGTCGCGCGCCGCACCGATGGCGCGCTCTTGCTGGAGCGGAGGCCGGACAAGGGCCTTCTGGGTGGCATGCTGGGCTGGCCCGGCTCGGACTGGGCCGAAGCGCCTCCCGCGCCCGCCGCTCCGTTGCAAGCCGCATGGCGCGCCCTACCGGAGGAGGCGCGCCACACATTCACCCATTTCCACCTGCGCCTGAGCATCCATTTTGCCGATGTACCGCAGGATGCCACCCCCGAGCGGGGCGACTTTCTGCCCCTCGCGGCGTTTCGCCCCTCGGAGTTACCCACCGTCATGCGCAAAGTCTTTGATCTGGCGCGCGAGACGCTGGATACTGCGCCCAAACCTTAACCCGTTGAAAGACCCGCCCATGATCCCCGCCAAACGCGTTGCCGATGTGCAAATGGCCCTGCCCTTCTGGATGTCTCTCCTGCTCCTGCCGCTCGTTGCGATTGGCGCGGGCTATGGCGGCTGGACGGTGCTGCTGTTGCCACTGGTCACGTGGTATTTCTTTTCGCTTCTGGATGCGGTGCTGGGTCTCAACCTTGAGAACAATGATCTGGAGACGACGGACGCGCAGCTTGGCTGGTACCGGATGATCACCATGATCTGGGCACCGCTGCAATTCGTGATGCTCTTTGGCATGATCTGGTATGTTCCGCAGGCCGAGCATCTGAGCGCGCTGGAGAAGATCGGGCTTTTCTTCGGCGTGGGCGTGATCACCGGCACGATCGGAATCAACTACTCCCACGAGTTGATGCACCAAAAGAGCAAGCTGGAGCGCTGGATGGGCGATATCCTCCTGTCGATGGTGCTCTATTCACATTTCCGGTCCGAGCATTTGCAGGTCCATCACCGCTATGTCGGCACCCCACGCGATCCAGTGACGGCACGCTATAACGAAGGCTTCCACCGCTATTTCGCCCGCGTCGTGCCGGAGTGCTACAAATCCGCCTTTGGCGCGGAGCAGGCGATGCTGGCCCGCAAGGATCTGCCCTGGACGCATCCGAGCAATCCGTTCTTTCGCTACTGGGCGCTTCAGGCGGTGATGCTGATCCTCGCCTTCACTCTCGGCGGTTGGGCCGGGCTTGGCCTCTTCCTCTGGCAGGCGTTTATCGCCATCTGGCAGCTGGAACTGGTGAATTATGTGGAGCATTACGGCCTTACCCGCAAACACCTGGGCGACGGCAAATACGAGCACGTGAAGCCGCAGCACAGCTGGAACGCGGCCCATAAGGCGAGCAATTGGCTGCTGATCAACCTGCAACGTCACTCGGATCATCACTTCAAGCCCGACCGGCGCTTTCCCCTCTTGCAAAACTATACCGAGGCAGAGGCGCCGCAGCTTCCTTACGGCTATCCCGTGATGACCATGGCCGCGATGGTGCCACCCCTCTGGCGGCGCGTGATGAACGCCCGCGTGCGGCGCTGGCGCGAGATGTATTACCCCGAAATCACCGACTGGAAGCCCTATAACAAGGCGCTGAACCCGCGGCCGCGCTAAGGATTAGGCCGCAGCAAAGGCCAGATGCCCGGTTTTCACGTAGATGAGGCACCCCTCATCAGACCAAGGCGCGTGGGTCGAGAGGTGCGGGCTGCGCAGCCAGCTGCCTGCGGGATAGTCGCCATGCTCATCCTGAAACGTGCCTTCCAGCACAAAGATCTCCTCACCGCCCCAATGCTGGTGTGGGGTGAATTTCGTGCTGGGGGCCCAGCGCACAAGCGCCACGTTCTCGTTGCTGGCGGTGTGCAGCGGCAGGACCGACAGCCCCTCCACCATGCCGGGGCGGAAGGCGGCGGTCTTGGTATCGATGCTGAAATGCGCGGTGTCATCCTCGGCAAACTGGTGCAGCTTCACCAGGATGGTGCAGCCGGGATCGGTGTGCGGGGTGTGGCTGGTGCCGATCGGGTTGCGCACATAGCTGCCCGCCGGGAAATCGCCCGTCTCGTCTGAAAAGACCCCCTCCAGCACCAGAAATTCCTCGCCGCCGCCATGGCTATGGGCATCAAACTGCGAGCCCGGCGCGAAGCGCACGAGGCTGGTGGCCCGCGCCACCTCATCGCCTACACGGTCAAGCATCATGCGCTCCACCCCGGCGGCCGGAGACGGGGCCCATGCGTAATCCTCAGGGCGCACCACGGCACGTTTACTGAAATCCGCATTGATTTTCATGGACACATCCTCCTGAGTTTGGCGGGCACCATACCGCGCCACGCACTCCGCCGCCAGAGGCTGGAGCACGCACAAAAAAGGCCCCGCCAACAGGTGGCGGGGCATAGGTATGGTGCCTTGCGTCAGGTCGCGAGGCACCGGCGGTGTTCGAATGTCTTAGTTGGGGCGGTCGGCCATCTCGGCGCGGATTTGCTGGCGCAGAAGGTCAATCGGGACCGTCTTGCCGTCGCGCTTGAAGTGCCAGTAGGTCCAGCCATTGCAGCTCGGCGCGCCTTCCAGCGCTGCCCCAACCTGATGGATAGAGCCCTTCACGTCATCGCCGATCAGCGTGCCATCGGCGCGCACCTTGGCCTTATGACGCTTGTTGATGGAGTAAAGCTCTTCTCCGGGGCGCAGCATGCCACGCTCGACCAACTGACCGAAGGGCACGCGCGGCTCGGCGCGTTTGGATGCGCTGACCTGAAGGGCCTCACGGTCGAACTTGCGGATACCTTTGAGGCGTTTTTCGGCCACCTCGCGGTAGGCCTCTTCACGCTCGATCCCGATATAGTCGCGGCCCAGCATCTTGGCCACGGCGCCCGTCGTGCCGGTCCCAAAAAACGGGTCGAGGATCACATCGCCGGGATTGGTGCTGCCGACCAGAATACGGTGCAGGAGGCTCTCAGGCTTTTGCGTGGGATGCGCCTTGTCGCCCGCTTCGTTCTTCAGCCGCTCATGCCCGGTGCAAATCGGCAAAACCCAATCGCTGCGCATCTGCACGCCCTCGTTGAGGGATTTCAGCGCCTCATAGTTGAACGTGTATTTTCCACCCTCCTCCTTGGAGGCCCAGATCATCGTCTCATGCGCGTTGGTGAACCGTTTGCCGCGAAAATTCGGCATCGGGTTGGCCTTGCGCCAAACCACATCGTTCAGGATCCAATAGCCCGCATCCTGAAGCGCGGCACCGACCCGGAAGATGTTGTGATAAGAGCCGATCACCCAAATAGCCCCATTGGGTTTGAGCAATCGGCGCGCCGCTTTGAGCCAGTCTTGGGTGAAGGAATCGTAAGCGGCGAACGAGGAAAACTGATCCCAGGCGTCGTCAACTGCGTCCACCTGCGAATTGTCGGGGCGATGCAAGTCGCCCTTAAGCTGTAGGTTGTAGGGCGGGTCCGCGAAGATCAGATCAACCGACGCTTCGGGGAGGCTGTTCATGACCTCGATACAGTCACCAGCCAAAATGGTATTGAGCGGAAGCATGGGACCTTCCTTAATCTTGGTCATCTTCGTCATATTCTGCCTCTGTCCCGGCGCATTGGTGCGCTCTGGTCGTTGAGGTCAGGATGAGTCAAACCTGATTCGCGGTCAATTTCTTTTTTGAATCAAAAGCTTAGTTATTTTTCTTGATACAAGATGTTGTGGACGGGGCGGAACGAACGTCTATGGTGAGGGGTCACCCCAAGATTTTGAAGCGCGGCTTTGTGACTTTTCGTCGGGTAGCCTGCGTTCTTCTCCCAGCCATAGCCGGGGCACTGTTGCGCCAAATCCCACATGACATAATCTCGACAGATTTTAGCCATAATTGAGGCCGCCGCGATGGAGACCGAGACGCCGTCCCCCTTCACAATGGCCTGACCCGGCACGGTGAGGCCACGGGGAATCATGTTGCCGTCGATCAGCGCCAGATCGGGCCTGCGCGGCAGCCCCGCCACCGCCCGCTCCATCGCCAGATGCGAGGCGCGCAGGATATTTAACTCGTCGATCTCGGCGACGGATGCATGGGCAATGCTGACCTCGGCCATCTCAAAGATCAGATCATAAAGCACGGCCCGCCGCGCCGCTGTGAGCTTCTTGGAATCGTTCAGGCCTTCGGGGATGCGCGCAGGGTCCAGAACGACCGCCGCCGCCGTCACCGGCCCGGCAAGCGGTCCGCGCCCCACCTCATCCACGCCTGCGATGATCCGCGCACCTTGCGCCATCGCCGCCTGCTCGTATGAAAAATCGGGGCCTGCCATGGACATGTCAAAACCACGCCTGCGCATAAAAAGAAAGGGGCGCTGATGCGCCCCTTCTCAAACCTGCCACACTGCTCAGTGTTTAGTAACCGTAGCGCGGACGCGCGCTGTAGCCCCATTGCTGCTGGGCGCGGCGCTGCTGGCGGTATTGGCGCACTTCGCGGCGATGCGCGTTATAGCCTTGCTGATAGGCGCGGTTGTAGTGTTTCGCCTTCTTCTGCTTGCGGGGCTGGTGGTAGCCATAATTGTTGTGGCTGCGCGTTGTGACCTGCGCACGGGACCTGGACTTGTTTTGATCGTGGATCGCCGCGCCAATGATGGCGATTCCGGCGATGGCCGCCAAGGCGCGGGCCACGTCCCGGTCGCTCGCAGTTGCGGGGGCGGCGGTGAAACCTGTCACCGCCATTGAGGCGGCGACGATCAGTGAGATGAACTTGCCAGACATGAGGTGTCCCCTTTTTCCAGTCAGGTGTATCAGGGTCCACCCGTCCATTCGGGCAGAAGCGATAGGACAAAACTGGGGTCGACCCGCTGAGTCAGGCAATATCAGCGCTTTGTTATCCGATAACAGCCGGGCAGGCCTTGCTCTGATATTGAATAGCGCTTCGGGCTCGGCCATGGTCGGGGCATGAAAAATATCCTTCCCCTCGCGCTCTGCGCACTCATGCTGGCCCCCGCCGCCCATGCCGCCTGCTATGCGGAATATAAGGCCAAGCGGGACAAGCCGTTCCAACTTCACTATGATGTGGCGCAAATCTCGGAGCCTTGCACCGTGCGGTCGGCGAAGGCTCAGCTCAACCGCCGCCTTGCCGGGCAAGGGCTGACCCTGCTCAAAGTGCTCTCGGTCACGAAACAATAGGACGGCGCCCATGGACGAACTGACACATGCCGCCTCGGACGCACGCCGCTCGGGCGGACGGGTCGTGGGGGTGGGCGTGGTGGCCATCGTCGCGATCCTCTGCATTGCCGCCGTGCTCTTGTTCCTAAGCCTGCCGGATGCGGGCGCGTTCAATGCGCGGGTCGAACGGATCTTCGTGGAGAACGATGCGCTGACCTCAGATGCAGAGATCAAACTGCTGGAGATTCTCGCACTATCCGGCACGGCGTTTTCCGAAACACTGGTCAGCTACCGGATGGTGATCTTTGTCCTCTTGGTCTTTGCCACGTCGCTGCTGATTGCGGCATTGGTGTTTTTGGTGATGCTCATCACCCTCAACCGCCGCATGGCGCAGATCGAGCGGTCGGGCATTCAGGTCAGCTCGCTTCTGATCAGCCGCGCCGAGAAATCCGTCTATCTCAACAATATGGGTTTCAAGCTGACCGATGCAGCGATGGAGACATTGTCGATCCTTGCCGAGGCGCGGATGGATGGCGATATCCTGTCGGGGGCGGAGATTGAGGGCATGATCTCGGGGCGCAGCGCCGCCGATTGCGATGAGGCCGCCGGGGCCACGCGGATCAAGCGGCTGCGCGACACGCTGGGCAATCAGATGGTCAGCGAGCTTTTGGTCAAAAACATCGCGCGGCAGGGCTATATCCTTGCCATCGACAAGGATGTGATCCGCGTGATCTGACCCTGCACGGCGCGATTTTTCATGGCATGCGGGATAGTGCGCACAACAAGAGCGTCACCCAGCTTGGGTCGATGGCAGCCGCCACAGCGCAAGCATGGGAGGGCGATGGGTATGAGCTTCACCGGATCGGCAATGCTGTCTCCTGCCGCTCGATCCATTCGGCGGTGCTCGACGCGCTGCGCCTGTGCCAGAACTGCTGACCGCCCAAGCGCCGGGCCCCTGCCTCAGCTTGCCCTAAATCTCGCCGCTTTTCTCAAGCATCTTCCTTGCAAACACATGCCCAAAGAGATGAGCACCATGAGCCACGCCACGTTTGAAGACCGACTGAACCGGCTGAACGCCAAGGTGTCACCTGCGCCAGAGCCTTCTGTGCCAAAGACGCCCCCGCCCGCCGGCCCGCCGCATATCGCGCTGCGGGCGTTGATGTTCACCCTGCTCTTTCCCATCGGGATCATTGCCAGCATCGCGACCAAGGCCGCGTTAGACCCCGAGATCACGCCAGAGGCGGTGCTTTACGTGCCTTTGATGGTCACCGTCGCGGTGTTTCATGCTCTTGTCTTGGGCGGTGCGGCGGCAGCTTTGATGACCCGGTTCAAGCGGCCCATCTTGAACCGGGCCGTGATCTACACATTGATCGGCTATGGCATGACGGGGGCCGCGCTGAGCTACGCGATCACCTGAGGCCGGGCTCAGCGCAGGACCTTGTCCTCGGGCCACTCCATATCATGCTCAAGCAGCAGGGTCTTCGCATCGTCCGGCGCGAGGTCAAACTCCCATGCCAGCACCCCGCGCATGCCGTCCACATCCCGCTCGGACACGGGCGGGGCGGCTTGCCAGGTGATCTCCAGATCCTCCTGCTCGGAATAGGGCACATGGTCCAGCACCCGGAGCGGCCATGTCTCGCCCGAGAGGTTGCGGATCTCGATCTCCACCTGCTCGCTCAGATCGTTTGAGCGGGTGATCACGCCGCGGTCTCCCTCTTCGCGGCTGAGAACGCGGCGAGTGAGGCGCAGACTCTCGATCGGGCCGAAGGACAGCTCCGCCGCGTCACCCGCCGCGATCAGATCGGTGCGCGTCTCGCCCACAAACCCACCATCGAGATAGAGCATCGCACGTCCGGGCAGGATGATCTCGCCCGTATCATTGGTGAGGCTCGCCATCAGGAACGCCGTCTGGTCATAGAGCGGGATCGCGCGGGCCGTGACCTCTGCCTGCGTGGTAAGCTGGCCCAGCGACAGGCGCAACGCATCCGCCCCAGAAGCGATGGACACGGGCGTTGGATAGTCGTAGCGCACGGCGATGCCATCAAAGCTGGCCGAGGCTGCCTCGACCATGATCGGGGCCTCCATAAGCTCTGCGGCGATTTGCCGGTCCGCAGAAAAATCAAGCCCGGCCGAGGCCGCTTTGGGCCGGATATCCGATGGGTCCTCGATCCGGCGCAGCTGCGCCCAGATGCGGCTTGGCTCCGTCTGCCCGCTGGGGCGCACGGTGGAGAGGGCCACGGTTACATCCTGCCAGTTCTCGCCAGTGGACTGCGCCACGATAGCGCCGCGCGTGAGGGTGAGGGCACCACTCTCACGGGCCAACGAAATGTCATAGACCGGCTGCCAATAGGCGCGCGGGTCCGTGTAGGTCAGCGTGACGGTGCCGGTCGTCTCCGCATCGGCGGTGATGGATACGGCCAGAAGCGCGCGATCGGTCTCCTGCGGCACAAGGGCCGCAAGGGCCGCGCGGGCGCGGGCAAGCGCCTCGGTCAGATCCCGCGTGGCGCGCTCGGCGGCTTCGGCCTCAAGCCGGGCGCTGAGAGCGGCCTCGCGCGCGGCGAGGGTCTCGGCGCCGATCATGGCGCTCAGATCGCGCAGGGCGGCCACGTCCATCTGTGCCACGCCCTCGCCCAGCCCGATCTGGGCCAGAAAGGCGATGCGCGCCTCTGCGGCGGTCGATTGAAGCCGCGTACGCTCAATATCCTCCAGCGCGCGGCGCAGCGCGTCCTCGCGGTTGGTGACTTCAGCCTCGGCCGCTGTGATCGCGGCGGATTTAGCCGGGTCGAGTGGCGGGACGAAATCGGTACGGGTGGTGAGCGTGCCCATCCGAGCGCCAGTGACGGAGACCCTGAGCGAATCAATATCCGTATCGGCCGGAAGATCCAGTAGGATCAGATCATGCGCGCCTGCAGGTGCCGTGAACTCCACAGCGCGCTCGATCGTGGCCCCACCGGGATAAATTGTGACCGCGCTGACCGGGCTTTTGAGCGGGATATCCGCGGCCCAGAGGGGCAATGGAACAAGGGCAAACGCGAGGGCGGCCAGGGACGCAAGGCGCATGAAGATAATCCTCCAACAGATTGATGGCCATGTTCGGCAGCGGGGCCAGATTTGCAAGCGCGGCAAGAGGATTTGCGCGGATTCACGCTTTGTTAACCCTTCTATGGCGGGGTTGGGGGATGGAAATGGATAATGTGACAGTCAAATTACCGCGCGAAATGCGAGAGGTGGCCGAACGGCTGGCGCAGGCACGCGACGTGAGCCTTGGGCAGGTGCTGCGCGATGCGCTGGCGTCGGAATTGCAGCGGAGTATGCGCGCAACTGTGAGGACGCCCAATCGGGCTCAGGAACAGATCCTCGGCCCCTTGCGGGCCCTCCTCGCTCAAGATTTCGCGCAAGCGTCCGGGTGGGCCGATCTCGCCCAGCGGCTTGAGGCCAAGGGCTACATCTTGCGCGAGGCCGGTGGCGGGCTGGCTTTGCACACGTCTCCGCAGGGTGCGCGGTGCTGCACAGCGTCCGAGCTGGGCCATTCCTACGCAGATCTCATGCAACGCTTCGGCACGCCCCTGCCCGGCCACGCGCACAGATATCTCGCGGACCGCCTTTTCGGGCGGCCCAACATAGTGCGAAAATCGGCCTGAGCCTCAGCCCTTTTTGAGCATCCGAACGCCCAGCGTCTCGGCGATCTGGACCGCGTTGAGCGCAGCACCCTTGCGCAGGTTATCGCTCACGCACCAGAGGTTCAGACCGTTGTCGATCGTGCTGTCCTGCCGGATGCGGCTGATGAAGGTGGCATAATCGCCCACACATTCCTTCGGCGTCACATAGCCACCATTCTCGCGCTTATCGATCACCATGATACCCGGCGCCTCGCGCAGGATGTCGCTCGCCTCGTCCTCGTCGAGAAACTCCTCGAACTCGATGTTGATTGCCTCGGAATGGCCCACAAAGACCGGCACGCGGACGCAGGTGGCAGTCACCTTGATCTTGGTGTCCATGATCTTCTTGGTCTCGGCGACCATCTTCCACTCTTCCTTGGTGGAGCCATCGTCGAGGAACACGTCGATATGGGGGATTACGTTGAACGCAATCTCCTTGGTGAAGGTCTTGGGCGGCACGTCCTTGGTGGGGTTGTAGACCGCCTTGGTCTGCTCCCAAAGCTCGTCCATCCCGTCCTTGCCCGCGCCGGACACCGATTGGTAGGTGCTGACCACGACGCGTTTGATCGTCGCGCGGTCATGCAGAGGTTTCAGCGCCACGACCATCTGCGCGGTGGAGCAGTTGGGGTTGGCGATGATGTTTTTCTTGGCATAGCCCTCGACCGCTTCGGGGTTCACCTCGGGCACGACCAGCGGCACATCGGGGTCATAGCGGTAGAGCGAGGAGTTATCGATCACGACACAGCCCGCCGCCGCCGCGCGCGGGGCGTATGTCTTGGTCGCGTCCGAGCCGATGGCGAAAAGCGCGATGTCCCAGCCCGTGAAATCGAACGTATCGAGATCCTTGGTCTTCAGGTCCTTGTCGCCAAAGCTGACTTCCGTTCCCAGCGACCGGCGGCTGGCAAGTGCTGCCAGCTCATCTACGGGGAACTGGCGCTCAGCCAGAATGTTCAGCATTTCGCGGCCCACATTGCCTGTGGCACCGACGACGACGACCTTGTAACCCATGGGGCGTGTCCCTTTTTTCCAAGCGTATTTGACTTGAAGCCGCTCTTAGCGGGTTGCGCGGCCTTAGGAAAGGGGGCGCGCGCTGGGGGCATCGCGGCTGAAGAGGTAGATCAACGCCCCGATCAGCACCGCCGCACCGAAGAAGCCAAAAAGCGCCGTATAGGCCGCAGCATCGCCCTGCCCACTCACTGCTAGGGCGGCGCTGTGCAATGGCGCGGAGCCGAATTGCATCACGCCCACCCCCCCGATGCCAAAGAGGTTCATCAGCGTCACGCCCCGCCCCGCCAGATGGGCCGGGAAAAACCCACGCGCATGGGCGATCATCACCGGAAACGTGGCCCCGAAAAGCCCGACAAGCGCGCAGAGCGCAATCGCCAGCCCAACCCCTTGCCCCACAGTGCCCGCCAGCGCCAGCGTGGCCGCGCCAGTCAGCAAGCCACCGACCAGACAGACCCATTTCTGCGTCCCAAAGAGACGGTCCAGCGGACCATAGAGCAACGTGCCCACAATCATCGCCAGCCCCATGATCAGCGAGGCCTGCCCGACCTGCGCCGTGCTCAGCCCGTAGATATCCGTGAGATACGGCCCGATCCAAAGCCAGCGGATCGCAGCGGCGGGCGCATAGGCCACGAACATCAGCGGAAAGATCGGCCAAAGCGCGCGCATCCTCAAAAGGTCCAGAACCGAGCCGCGCGCGCCGTCCGTTACGGGCTCGGGGTCATGGACCCAGACGGCGAGGCCCAGCGCAACCAGAGCCAAGAGTACCGCCAGCCCCACCATCGTCGCGCGCCATCCCACCGCCTCCACGGCAAGCGCCATCGGGTAGGACGCCACGAGATTACCGACCGAGCCCACGCCCAGCATCACGGCGGCCAGCGTGGCGAATTGCGCCACCGGGAATTGCCGCGCGAAAATGTAGCAGGACGCCATCAAGATAGGCGCACATCCGATGCCGATAAACGCCATCGCGAGGCTCACATGAAGCGCGCTTGCGGCCACGGCGAACAAAAGCGCACCCCCACCGCCGCCCAAGAGGAGCAATGCCGAGGCCGTGCGCCGCGGCCCGATCCGGTCCAGCGCCCAGCCCACGGGCAGCTGCATCGCCGCAAAGGTCAAAAACCAAAGCCCCGAGGCAAAGGCCAGATCGGACGCATCCGCGCCAATATCCGCCTCAAGCGGCGCGCCCAGAACGGCGAGAAAGGCGCGAAAAAACTGGCTCAGAACATAAGCGAGGCAGAGCATGATCAGGCCCGAGCGCATGGTGCCTCCTCTTTATGGTGATTCCTGATGAGGGCGGGTTCAGGGCGCGCGCTGGATCAGGACATCCACATGCGCCGCCGCCGAGCTGGCCAATGCGGCAAGGTCGTAGCCCCCTTCAAGGCAAGAGACAACACGCCCCCCCGCGTGCCGCTCCGCCAGATCGCAGATCGCCTGCGTGGCCCATGCGAAATCAGCCTCCACGAGGTTCAGCCCCGACAAAGGATCAGCCCGGTGTGCATCGAACCCTGCGGAGATCAAGATCATCTCAGGCGCGAAGGCATCGACGTCGGGCAGGACTTGCCCCTCCATCACCTGCCGGAAGGCCTGTCCCCCCGCCCCATCAGGCAGCGCCACGTTCAGCACGGTGCCATGCGCGCCCGTCTCGGACGGATCGCCCGTGCCGGGATAGAGTGGCATCTGGTGAGTAGAGCAGAACAGAATGCGCGCATCATCCTGCACCAGATCCTGCGTTCCATTGCCGTGATGCACGTCAAAATCGACGATGGCCACGCGGGCAAGCCCGTGATGATCAAGCGCATGTTTCGCCGCCGCCGCGACATTGCCAAAAAGGCAAAAGCCCATCGGCGTGGCAGACTCCGCGTGGTGCCCCGGAGGGCGCGTGGCCACAAAGGCGTTCCCGACAGTGCCCGCCATCACCATATCCACCGCGCGCGCCGCACCACCCGCCGCGCGCAGGGCGGCGTTGAGCGTGCCCGGCGACATCCACGTATCGGCGTCAAGCTGTGCGCGCGCCGTCTTGGGGGACGCGTCACGCATCGCAGCCAGATGTGCCGCCGGATGAACCCTGAGGAGCAGTTCGTCGCTGGCCAGCGGAGCTTCCTCTTGTATAAGGTCCTTGCCGTTGAGCGCGGCCAGCACGTGCTCCAGCCGTGCGACCTGCTCGGGGTGCCCCTCGGGTGTCAGATGGCTGAGGCAATCGGGGTGGGTCACGAGCGCTGTCGGCATGGCGGCTGTCTCCTTCGGGTGCGGTTCATTCCAATCCCAAACTGCGCCCCTTGTCCAGACGCCGCCATTAGCGCCCCTCTTGCCGCTCCGTGCGCGTCATGCCACTCTGAACGCGATGGAAAATGAAACCACCGTTGCGAGTGCTGTCACCACAGAGCCTATGGTCGCTCCAGCGCAGCAGGCCCATGAGATCGCGCTGACCCTTTGGGAGCAGTTGCACGGCTTTGCCTTCGGGCTTCTCCGGCCGTGGAATGCCTATCAGGTCGCGATTCTTCTGGCCGTGTTCGTCGCGGCACATCTCATGCGGCATTTCCTCGGGCCACGTGTGCATGCTTGGATGCGGACGCGCGAGGGCTGGCCCAAATGGCGGATGCGCTTTTTGGTCATGCTGCACCGGCGGCTGAGGTTAATCTTCTTCGTGCTGCTCTGCTGGCCCACCTATTGGATCATGCAGGAGGCTACATGGCCCAGCCGCTCCTACCTCATCGGCATCGCAGCGAGCCTTGCGCTGGCGTGGCTCGTGATCGCTATCGCCACGCGTCTGATTGCCAACGGATTTTTGCGCGGCCTTGTGCGTTATGCGGGCTGGATTTGGGCGACGCTGATTATCCTCAACCTCACCGCCCCTGCGCAGGAGCTGCTTGATTCGCTGGCAGTGAGCGTAGGCGAGACGCGGCTTTCAGCATGGATGGTGGTGCGGGCGGTGTTCGTTCTGGGCACACTTTTCTTCCTTGCACGGGTCGTGTCGCGGACGGCAACGGGACAGATCAGGCAAAACGAGGAAATCTCGCCCTCGATGCAGGTTCTGGCGGTGAAATTCCTTCAGGTGCTGCTTTATGGTGCGGCGTTCTTCATTGGCTTGCGCGCCGTGGGGTTCGACCTTACGGGGCTTGCGTTCCTGTCGGGTGCGATTGGTCTGGGCCTCGGCTTTGGTCTTCAGAAAGTCGTGTCGAACCTTGTGTCCGGAGTGATCATCCTTCTGGATAAGTCGATCAAACCCGGCGACGTGATCAGCCTTGGCGACACGTTCGGCTGGATCAACAGTCTTGGCGCGCGCTATGTCAGCGTGGTCACCCGCGATGGGCGCGAATACCTTATTCCTAACGAGGATCTGATCACCGGGCAGGTGGTCAACTGGTCCCATTCCAACGATTTCGTGCGGCTCGACATCTATTTCGGCACGGCCTACGGCGATGATCCGCACCTTGTGCGCAAGATTGCGATTGAGGCCGCAGCGGGGGTGGAGCGGGTGCTGAACATGAAAGCGCCCGTCTGCCATATCGTGGGCTTTGGCGACAGCAGCGTGGACTATATCCTGCGGTTCTGGATTCGCGACCCCACGGGCGGGCTGACCAATATTCGCGGCAATGTCTATCTGGCGCTTTGGGACGCGTTTCAGGCGCACGACATCTCGATCCCCTTCCCACAGCGCGAATTGCGGATGCTCGGAGACGCTCACGAGGCACCTACAACCAAATCCTGAGACGTGGCGTCATTGGCGCAGCCATGCGCAATCTTGCGCCTTTGTCCCAGCGCTTTGTTGAAAAGGGCCCTCGCCCTTGCTAGGTTAGGGTCAGGCCCGGCACCGGGGCCATTGGCCGGTGTGCATCAAGGAGGACTTTGTCCTGTCCATTTCGGCTGATGCGGCGCGGGCCGCACACAAGGTTTCCCCAGGCATGATCCGGGGCCAAGGCGCCAGCAGCGACGAGCAACTGGCATATATCCTCAAATCCCTCGACGAAGATAAGGCCGAAGAGATCGTGCAGATCAGTCTGCGCGGCAAATCGGCAATTGGCGATCATATGATCATCTGCTCGGGGCGCTCCTCGCGGCAGGTGTCGGCGATTGCCGAGAATCTGGTCGAGCGGCTCAAGCAGGATCTCGGCACCGCCTCGCGGATCGAAGGCAAGGAAACCGGTGATTGGGTTCTGATCGACACGGGCGATATCATCGTCCACGTGTTCCGGCCCGAAGTGCGCGAGTTTTATCAGTTGGAGAAAATGTGGCTCGGCGGCGACGCGTCGATGACCCCTCCGCCTGAATGAAACTGCATATCTGCGCTGTGGGCCGGCTTCGTGCCGGGCCCGAGCGCGATCTTTTCGATGATTACCTGATGCGCGCGGACCGGACGGGACGCGCGCTTGGCGTTGGCCCCTGCACCTTGCACGAGGTTGAGGACAAGAAAGGCGGACGTATGGCGGCGGAGGCGGTCTTGCTGGACCGCGCGCTGCCTGCCGGTGCGGTGCTCATCGCGCTGGACGAACGCGGCAAGCTCATCTCCTCACCAGAGTTTGCAGACAAGCTGGCCGGATGGCGCGACATGGGGCGCAGCGATGTGGCCTTCGTGATCGGCGGCGCGGACGGCATTGCGCCCGATCTGCGGGCGCGCGCGGATTTCACGGTGTCGCTGGGAAAGATGGTCTGGCCGCATATGCTGGCGCGGGTGATGCTGGCCGAGCAGATCTACCGCGCCACGTCGATCCTTGCGGGCGCGCCTTACCACCGGGTCTGAGCGCTCAGCCTCGCTTGAGCCTTTTGGCGATCCAAAAAAATCAATTCCAGCATGTTAACGCAAACACCATTTTGCCCAGCCCCCGCAAAGGGTAGAAGCGCCTCAACCAATTCAGGAGCGGACCCATGAGCACACCCAAACCGGTGGTTCTTTGCATTCTCGACGGCTGGGGCCTGTCCGACGCGCGGACGGGCAACGCGCCTTTGCTCGCGCATACACCGCATTTCGATGGGCTTATGGCCCGGTGTCCAAATAGTACGCTGATCACGCACGGACCCGACGTGGGCCTGCCGCAGGGGCAGATGGGCAATTCTGAAGTGGGCCATATGAATATTGGCGCAGGCCGTGTGGTGGAGATGGATCTGCGCCGCATCGACCGGGCAATCGAGACGGGCACGTTCGGCGCGCTTCCGGGCATCAAGCGCTTTGCCGAGGCGGTGCGTGCGACGAACGGCACAGCGCATCTCTTGGGCGTTTTGTCCGATGGGGGGGTGCACAGCCATATCGACCATATGATCGCCACCGCCCGCGCGCTGACCGGGCATGGGCTGCGCGTGGCGATCCACGCGTTCACCGATGGGCGCGATGTGGCGCAGGTTTCGGCCAAATCCTATCTGGAGGAGCTGCGCGATGCCCTGCCCGCAGGGGCCTATATCGCCACGGTCTCGGGGCGCTATTACGCGATGGACCGCGACAACCGGTGGGAGCGGGTGGAGCTTGCCTATCAGGCGCTGGCCCAAGGCAAGGGATACACTGCTACCACGGCAAGCGAGGCCATTGATAACGCCTATGGCAAAGGCCGCACCGATGAATTCATCAAGCCGCGCGTTCTGGGCGGATATGCAGGCATGAAAGACGGCGACGGCGTCTTGTGCCTCAACTTCCGTGCGGACCGGGCGCGCGAGATCCTCGCGGCCTTCGCCGATCCGGAGTTTTCGGCGTTCGAGACCGGCGCGCGGCCCAAATTCGCCATCGTCAGCGGATTCACCGAGTATTCGCAGACCCATGCCGCCTATATGGATTGCATTTTCCCCGACGAGGCGCCGGAAAACACGCTGAGCGCGTGGGTGGCCAAGCAAGGCCGCACCCAATTTCACATCGCCGAGACCGAGAAATACCCGCATGTCACCTTTTTCCTCAACGGCGGCAAGGAAAGCCCCGAGCCGGGCGAGGACCGCTACATGGCGCAATCGCCCAAAGTGGCGACCTATGACATGCAGCCCGAGATGTCCGCCGCCGAGGTGACGACGCATTTGGTGGCGGCGATCCGCGCAGGATATGATCTGATCGTGGTGAATTATGCCAATCCCGATATGGTCGGGCATACGGGCGATCTGGACGCCGCGATGGCCGCTTGCGCGGCGGTGGATGCGGGTCTGGGTGCGGCACTTGAGGCGCTTGAGGATGTGGGAGGGGCGATGATCGTGACGGCAGATCACGGCAATTGCGAAGTGATGATCGATCCGGTCACCGGCGCGCCTCATACTGCGCATACCACCAATCCCGTGCCTGCGATCCTTGTGGGCGGGCCTGCGGGGATGGGCCTTGCGCCGGGGCGGCTGAGCGATCTGGCACCGACACTTTTGCATCTGATGGACCTGCCTGTGCCTGCCGAGATGACGGGGTTTTGCCTCATGCGGCCCGCGCCTGCCGATCACAAGGCGACAGCCGCCGGTCAGCGCTCTGCATGACGCCCCATGCGCACCTCTGCGCCCTCGCTCTGGGGCTCACCTTCGCGTTTTCCAGCAGCGCGCTTGCGCAATCCGACCCCGCGGCCGAGGCTCGTGCCGCCGCAGAGCAGCTTGAAGAGGCAACCCGCGCTTTGGACGCCGCCACCAGCGCGCGCGACAGGGTCCGCGCGCTCAGCCAGACCGTGCGCGCCTATGAGGCCGGGCTGCGCGCCATGCGCGAAGGGCAACGCCGCGCCGCCATCCGTGAGCAGGCGCTGGAGCGCGACCTCGCCGCAAGCGAGCGTGAGATCGCGCAACTTTTGGGCGTTTTGCAGTCCATGGGCTCGACCCCCGCGCCCGTCACGCTTTTGCACCCCTCAGGCCCGGTGGGCACCGCCCGTTCGGGCATGATCCTCGCCGATGTGACCCCGGGCCTTGCGCAACAGGCCACGGCCCTGCGCGCCAAGCTGGAGGACCTGGCAATGCTGCGCACGCTTCAGCAAAGTGCGGCAAGCCGTCTGGACGAGGGCCTCGCCGGGGTGCAGACCGCGCGCACCGCGCTGAGCCAGGCAATCGCGGACCGCACCGACCTGCCCCGCCGTTTCACCGAGGATGCGGTGCGCACAGCGCTGCTGATCGCCTCGACCGAATCGCTCGATGGGTTTGCCTCGGGCCTGTCGCAGATTGCCGTGGACGAAGCCCCCGGTAGCCTGCCGGGCATTGAAGACCGCAAGGGCCTGCTCCCGCTCCCGCTTGAGGGCCGCATCATCCGACGCGCGGGCGAGGCCGATGCGGCGGGTATCACGCGGCCCGGTATCGTCATGGCAGCCCCGCCGCGCGCCTTGGTCACCACGCCCGCTGCGGCCACATTACGCTACAAGGGCCCGCTTCTGGATTATGGCAATGTCGCTATTCTGGAGCCGCAATCGGGTATTTTGCTGGTGCTCGCGGGTCTCGACGTGGTCTATGGCGAGATCGGTCAGGTCCTTCCGGGGGGCAGCCCGGTGGGCCTGATGGGGGGGCTGACAGTTGCGGATGACGGGATTGTTCCCGCCGAGTTGCAAGAGGCGGCTACCGATTGGACAGAAACCCTCTATATTGAAGTCAGACAGGACAACACGCCGGTGGATCCCGCCAGCTGGTTCAGGACAGACAAGGAAGATTGAGCATGAAGAAATTTATGATGGCCGCAGCTGCCGGAACTCTGGCGGGCGTGGTCGTGACAACGCAGGTCGCAGCCCCGCTGATGGCACAGGAATCTGAGCGCAACACCAATGTCTATGAGCAGCTTGATCTGTTTGGCGACATATTTGAGCGCATCCGCGCGCAATATGTCGAAGAAGTGGATGAGGGCGAGCTGATCGAGGCGGCCATCAACGGCATGCTGACCTCGCTCGATCCGCATTCAAGCTATCTCAGCCCGCAAGACGCCGAGGATATGCAGGTGCAGACGCGCGGCGAGTTCGGCGGTCTGGGCATCGAGGTGACGCAGGAAGACGGGTTCGTGAAGGTCGTCTCGCCCATCGACGGCACCCCTGCCGATGAGGCGGGCGTCGAGGCGGGCGATTTCGTGACCCATGTGGATGGCGAGAGCGTTCTGGGCCTCACTTTGGATGAGGCGGTCGAGATGATGCGCGGCCCCGTGGGCAGCGAGATCGTGATCACCGTGGTGCGCGAGGGCGAGGTCGAGCCTTTTGATATCTCCATCATCCGCGACACGATCAAGCTGACGGCGGTGCGAGCGCGCACCGAGCAACAGACAGTGATTCTGCGGGTGACCACGTTCAACGATCAGACCTATCCGAACCTCAAAGAGGGGCTGGAAGAGCAGATCGAAGAAGCGGGTGGAATGGACGCCGTGGACGGGATCATCCTTGATCTGCGCAACAATCCCGGCGGGCTTCTGACTCAAGCGATCCGCGTGTCGGACGCGTTTTTGGAAAAGGGCGAGATCGTCAGCACCCGTGGCCGTGACCCGGCCGATGGGGATCGCTTCAACGCCACGCCCGGCGATCTGGCTGAGGGCAAGCCCATTGTCGTGCTGATCAATGGCGGCTCGGCTTCGGCCTCCGAGATTGTGGCGGGCGCGCTTCAGGATCACCGCCGGGCCATTATCGTGGGCACCAAGAGCTTTGGCAAAGGGTCGGTTCAGACGGTGATGCCCCTGCACGGCGATGGCGCGATGCGCCTGACCACCTCGCGCTATTACACGCCCTCGGGCCGCTCCATTCAGGCGCTTGGCGTGTCGCCGGACATTCTGGTCGAGCAGCCCCGCCGCGCCCCAGTTGAAGAGGAAGAGGAAGAGAGCAACGCTCTGGTCCGTTCCGAGGCCGATCTGCGCGGCAGCCTTGATAATGACAGCCTGACCGACGAGGAAATTCGCCTGATCGAGGAAGATCGCGCGCGGGCCGAGAACGTCGCCAAGCTGCGCGAGGAGGATTATCAACTGGCCTATGCGATTGATATTCTCAAAGGTCTCAACACGCTGAACGGCGTGGACTGATCTGCACTTCGTCTGGGCTGCGTTCCTTGGTGGCCTCAAATCAAACGCCCCGCCCTGATCCGGCGGGGCGTTTTCATGCGCTCTGGTCACGGCTTAGGCCTCAGGCTAGTCTTGCGTGCAAAACGAGAGGCTTACATGACACCAGACATCATCGCCACCCTCCCTTACCGCCCCTGCGTGGGGGTGATGCTGGTCAACCCAGCGGGCCATGTGTTTGTCGGTCAGCGTCTTGATAGCGAGCTGGACGCATGGCAGATGCCGCAAGGCGGGATTGACCCGGGCGAGAGCGTGCAAGAGGCCGCCCTGCGCGAGCTGTGGGAGGAGACAGGGCTTGAGGCAAGCTCGGTGCGGATCGAGGCGGAAACCGAAGACTGGCTGAAATATGAGCTGCCCCATGACCTCGTGCCAAAGCTCTGGAAGGGGCGGTTTCGCGGGCAGGAGCAGAAATGGGTCCTGATGCGGTTTACGGGCCACGATACGGAGGTCGACATCGCGAAGAATGACCGGGAGTTCTCCGAATGGCGCTGGATGCCGCCCGGCGATTTGCTGGACAATATCGTGCCTTTCAAGCGCGGCGTCTACGCGGGCGTGCTGGCCGCGTTTGGCGCGCAGATATGAGGACCCTCGCGGCAGTGTTCATGCTGATGGCCGGGCCCGCCTTGGCGCTCTCTTGCATGGCGCCTGATGTGGCCGAAACCTATTTGCGGGCAGATGCGGCGGAGGAGGCCTATGTGGTTGTGGATGGCCGGATTATCTTTGACGAGTCGCGTCTTCCCATCACCGACTGGGAGAACCAGCAAGATACACCTGCGCAGACACAAATCCCCGCCCAGATGATCGGCAAATCGCTTGGCACGGGTGGGTTCAAAGCGCGGTTTGAGCGCGAGATCACCCTCAATGTGCTCTGCGCCGGACCGTGGTGCGCCGGGGCCAGATCGGGCGCACCGGTGCTGGCCTTCGTGGAGCGCTCGGAGGCGGGCTATACCCTCACACTCGGGCCATGCGGCGGCGATGTATTCACACCGACGCCCGAGGTGTTGGACACCGTGCGACAGTGCTTTGAGGGCGGGCCATGCCTGCCCCAAACGGGCCTGACGAAGTAAGGCCGTAAGGTTTTTGCGCCAGAAAGAGAGGCCGCAGGGTCGCTACTTGATACGCCCCTTACTGCCCCCGCAACTGCTGAAGCAGTTCTTGTGACGGGAACCCATCCGCAGGAATGCCGCGCGATTGCTGAAAGGCGCGGATCGCGGCAATCGTGTTGGGGCCGACCACCCCGTCGATCTTCTCCACGGCAAAGCCCTTGCGGCGCAGGCGACGCTGGATTTCTTCCTTCTCCTTGATCGACGTGGGCGCGTATTGGCGCGGCCAACTGGCCTGAATCGCGGGGCCGCCGGTGATCCGATCCGACAGATGCCCCACCCCAATCACATACGCATCGGCCTGATTATAGCGCTCGATCACGGCAAAATTGTTGAAGATCATAAAGGCAGCACCCTCACTGCCCGCAGGCAGCAAGATGGAGGCCGCACCGTAATTCGGCACCGCTTTACCGTTCATGTCGCGCACGCCTTCCGCAGCCCAAGCACCAGGGTTCTGTTTGAACTCCCGCCGTGCGCGGCCCAGATCAAACCCCGAGGGAAGCTTCACCTCCACACCCCAGGGCTGGCCCTTTTTCCAGCCGAAGCGCTTGAGATAGGCCGCCGTGGACGCCAGCGCATCCGTGGGATCATCGGACCAGATATCGCGTTTGCCATCGCCGGTGAAATCCACCGCATAGGCCTCATAGGACGTCGGTATGAACTGCGTATGCCCCATCGCCCCGGCCCAGGAGCCTGTCATGTTGCCGGGGGCCACATCGCCCGCCTGAATGATCTTGAGCGCCGCAATCAACTGTTTTTCGAAGAACTCCCCACGCCGTCCGTCATAGGCCAGCGTGGCCAGCGATTCGATCAAAGGACGGTCCCCGCGCCGTTCGCCATAGGCGCTTTCCATGCCCCAGATGGCCGTAACCACCTCTTTTTCCACGCCAAACTGCGCTTCAATCCGATCAAGCGTGCGGCCATGACGGCGCAGCATCTTTTTGCCGTTCGTCACCCGTGTGGGCGCCACGGCGAAGTCGAGGTAGTCCCATATCTCCTTGGTGAACTCGGACTGATTGCGGTCAAGCTTGATCACGCTGGGATCAAACTGAACACCGCGAAAGGCGCGGTCAAACACATCGCCGCTGATGCCCGCCGCACGGGCACGGCCCTTGAAACCGGCGATCCATGCACCGAATTTGGGGTCCTGCACCGACACTTGTGTCGCGGCCTCTGCGGGGCGTGTGGAAAGCCCCGAGGGGCGCAGCACGGGCCGGATCGACGCGGCCAGAATGACCCCAGCCTGTGGTGCTTGCCGCGCGGCGATATTGCTCGGCACGGTGGGCCGGATCTGCGGCCGCAAAGACGTCTCAACCTGAGCGTATACTGGCTCTGGCATGTGCCAGATCACGGCGGCCCCTGCTACGAAAGCCCAAACCATCCTGCGCATTTTTGCACCTACTCTTTTATGCCTCGCGGCTAAGGTAGCGCGAAACGGTGCGAATCAAAAGTGGGGATAGCAGGGATTGGCCGATCTTCGCCGCGTTCACGCCGCGAGAAACCGCTCCGCCGCAGCGCCGCTGAGATAGCTGAAGCGCCCCGCACAAAGCGTGGCCGCGATCCGGCGGGTCTCCGCCTCGACGATCACCATATCGGCCCGCAGACCGGGGGCGAGCGTACCGCGATCCGGCATGCCCAACATGGCCGCAGGACCAGAGGAGACCAGCGCCCACGCGCCCGCCAGATCGGCCAGCCCCGCATCGGCCACCAAAAAAGCGGCCCGGCGCAGCGAGGGATAGTGGTAGTCCGAGGCCAGCGCCCCAATCAGCCCCATCGCCACCATATCCGTGGCACTGGCATTGCCTTTGTGCGAGCCGCCCCGCACCAGATTGGGCGCACCCATGATCACGGCATCCCCACCCCCATGCGCTGCTTCCGCAGCCTCCAGCGTTTCGGGAAATTCGGCAATCCGCGCGCCCAGATCGCGCCAGCGCGCGCGCCCTTCCGCGTCTTTGTCATCGTGGCTTCCAAGGCGCACA
>ERZ887849.787-NODE-787-length-32385-cov-12.267832_pt1 | contig 32385 bp, 31 predicted proteins | sample MGYA00521267_ERZ887849 | MGnify/ENA primary metagenome ERZ887849 (study PRJEB32303, sample SAMEA104408601) | aquatic metagenome | biome: Brackish water; feature: Pelagic; material: water | place: Baltic Sea | collected 2014-06-06T16:11:00 | depth 2,863 m ... | reverse complement strand
GCCGCAGGTTCTTGTTTACGACAGCTGAAGGTTTTTTTACGAGGGCTGAAGGCTCCTTTCTAGGCGCTGAAAGCTCTTTTTCTGGCGCCGAAGGCTCTTTTTTACCACCGCCAAACCCTTGGTTGAAATTTATTCACAGAGCATGGCGTAGGCTATGGCGTAATCCCGCTCGTCGGCTAGACTGAGCAAGATTCGCCGACCACCGCGGCTGTGCATCACTTCGGCGGCACCGCCAGACAGTTGCACATGGGGAGCTCCCTTTTCATCATTGCTGACCTGCATATCCTGAAAGCTGACCCCGTGACCTATGCCGCTACCCAGCGCCTTAGCTATGGCTTCTTTGGCAGCAAAGCGGGTGGCGACAAAAGCCACCGGATGGCCCCGGGATGCATATTTATCCAGCTCGCTGGGACAGAGAATGCGCTCTGCAAAGCGCTCGGCCTGGCGCTCTAGCACCTTAGCGATCCGGGCAATTTCAACTATATCTGTGCCTATGGCGATAATCATTGGCGCTTCTCTCGATTAATCTGGGTAAGTAGTATTCTACACAGAACTCTGCGACTGCAAATGTTGGCGATAGAGTTCACGACTGTGTAACTGGCGGCCACCGAGATAGAAATTAATCACCGTGCGCAACAACTGCTTGGCCGTTCTCTGGGCCGTGCCCTGAGAAAATTCACCCGCGGCTATATTCATTAGGTCGGCACCAGAGTAACTGCCGGACACAGCTTCCCGCTGATTAATCGACATCAGCAAACCCTGCTCAGGAATATATTGGTAGTACTTGTCTGGGATCAGCGCGGCACCGCTCTGCCCTTCGCAGTCCAACACTAGTCCATAACCAAGCTCTTCTAGCAATGTCATTTCTAACTGTCGCAAACGTACTTCATCGGGCTGGGCCCCACAGAGAACGGCCATAAACTGTTGGTACTGCTGATACAGGTATTGGTGAATATCCTGCTCTTGGAGCAGGCGATAAAACAACTCATTGATATAGAGGCCGGTAAAAAGGCACTCTTGTTTAAGAAATACTGGGGCCTGAACTACATCTGCTTTGGTCAGAGTTTTTAATTCACCGCGACCCTGCCAGCTGAAGTTATGTTCCGTATAGGGAAAGATCGAGCGGTTAATACCCTGCTTATTGGGCTTACGAAAGCCCTTGGCGACACAGCGCACGCGGCCGTGATTGGCAGTGTACAGATCTACCAGCAAGCTGGTGTCACGATAGGGCGTCGAGTGTAATAAAAATCCCGGCTCAGCCTCAATGCGCACAGTGCTTACCTGTCGGTGTAACCAAGGCTGCGCAGTGCGCGTTCGTCATCAGACCAGCCGCTACGAACTTTGACCCAGGTTTTAAGCATGACTTTGCAGTCGAGCAGGCTCTCCATATCAGCCCGTGCCTGCTGACCGATACTTTTAATACGCTCGCCTTTATTGCCGATAATAATTTTCTTCTGCCCTTCCCGTTCCACCAATATCAAAGCCCCTATATGGGTGACATTGCGCTCGACGCGAAACTCTTCAATTTCAACTGTCACCTGATAGGGAACCTCGGCACCCAACTGGCGCATAATTTTCTCACGGACCATTTCGGCAGCTAAAAAGCGCTCGCTGCGATCAGTGATCTGATCATCTGGGAACATATGCATGGCTTCAGGGATAAACTGGCTAATTTTCGTTTCGAGCTGATCAAAATTGGTTTTGCGCAGTGCTGACAGGGGAATTAGGTCCGCGGCCTTCACTTTTTCAGAGAGAAACTGCAGGTGTGGCAGCAGCTCTTCTTTATCTTCGATGAGATCCACCTTATTGATGGCAATAATCACTGGTACATCATAATTGGCAATGTATTTAGCCACATACTCATCGGCCTCGCTCCACTCGAAGCGATCGACAACAAAGATCACCACATCTACGTCGGCTATAACACTGGCCGCAGAGCGATTCATTACGCGGTTAATGGTGCGCTCCTGATTAGTGTGAATACCCGGAGTATCCACAAAGATAACCTGGGTTTCATCTACAGTCTTGATACCCAACAATGTGTGTCTTGTGGTCTGAGGTTTGCGTGAGGTAATACACAGCTTCTGCCCCAAAATATGATTGAGCAGCGTCGATTTCCCCACATTGGGACGACCGACTATGGCCACATAGCCACAGCGTGTTGGTGTATCAGTCACTAAATATTCTCCAATTTTTTTACTAATTTTTCGGCAACCAATTGCTCTGCCTTGCGGCGGCTACTGGCAGTTGCCTGCGCAGTTTCATCCACTGCATCAATGGTACAACTCATGGTGAAGAGGCGACTATGATCCTCTCCTTCGGTTTTTACAACCAGATACTCAGGTAAGGGCTTGCCGCGGGCCTGCAACCATTCCTGCAGGGCAGTTTTGGCATCCTTAACTGGTGTATCTAGGGTCAGGGTATTCAGTGAGGCACGGAACCAGTTTTGTATACAGGCTTCTACCGCCCCTAAGCCCTGATCGAGAAACACAGCACCCAGCAGTGCTTCAACTGTGTCTCCGAGAATCGAGTCGCGGCGATGACCGCCGCTTTTCATTTCTCCGGGACCCAGCAATAATTCAGGGCCTAGGTCCAGCTCCCGGGCGATCTCCGCAAGGGACTCGGCACGGACAAGCTGCGAACGAATGCGGCTCAGGTCGCCCTCTCGGGCCTCGGGAAAACGTTTAAAAAGAAAGCTGGAAATAGCCATGCCAAGAACAGCATCGCCGAGAAACTCGAGTCGCTCGTTATTATTGCTGCCGCAGCTCCGATGGGAGAGCGCCAGAGTCAGTAGCTGTGGATCGCTGAACTGATATTGCAGGCGATCCTGAAGTTGCTTGGCATTGCTCGCCACGAAGTATCCTCAATTTAATTATGTCACTGGGCACTGTCATATTGGTTGCTAAAGCTAAGCACTACATCGACATTGCCAAACATTGCAAAGCGCTTTTCATAGTTCAGGCTGATACGCGTTGATGCATCGCCACGAGCAATGACGATCTTTGCTATGTCGACATCGCGAATATTGTTAATGGTAAAAAATCTGGCAATCGTATTTCGTATTTGAATATCTGACTTGCCGCGAATATTCGATTCACCCACCTGATTAAAAGCGGATTGAATCATTCTGTTATCCAAGTAGTGGGGTGCCAATTTAAAACCAACAGTAACAAAAAATCCCACTATGGCGAGCATAAAAAGTGTCGACACTGTACTCATACCCGACTGCTTATTGCGTCTCATATAGTTAGCTCCCTTTTCGCTATTCTGATTACATCCTGCAATCGCGGCTATTGCCTTTTAGCCTTTGCCTTTTAGCCTTTGCCTTTTAGCCTTTGCCTTCTAACGTTAACTAAGCAGGCTTACTCTATACTCCCAGCTCGTTCAAAACTAGGCAGACTCAAGAACTTGTCCCAAAACATCCAGCGAGCAAAGGCTCTACCGACAATACGCTCTTCAGGAACTGGCCCCCAGACGCGACTATCACTTGAGTTATCACGGTTATCGCCCATCATAAAGTAGTGCCCCTGGGGCACTACGGCGGTATAGTTTTGGCTCAGGCGAGTTGGCAAAATACGTCTCTGCATGGCGTGCTCGAGACCATCGAGATCTTCAGTCATAACCACTGAACGGGGCGCAGGCGTCTCACCTTGCAAAACTTTCTGACTCATTTTGTCGCCATTAATATATAGCACACCGTCCAAAACATGAATCTCATCACCGGGTAAACCAATCACACGCTTAATAAAATAGCGCTCTTCGTGAGGCGGAAAGAAGACCATAACATCGCCACGCTCAGGTGAATTGAGTTCGATAATTTTAGTCCGCAGAACCGGCAGTCTTATACCGTAGGTCCATTTATTCACCAAAATAAAGTCGCCAACCTTAAGTGTTGGCACCATAGATGAGGAGGGAATCTGAAACGGCTCAACAACAAAGGAACGCAGGACCAAGACTAAACCCAAAACCGGTGCCAGTGAGGCAACAAACTCCACTGCACCTTCTGTTTGGCGCACAACAAATTTGTTCAGCAACCAAAACAGCGCTGAGACGAGAAAAATTACCGTCAAAATCAACTCGAAATTTAGATCCATAGAGATGTTGCTCCTTTTGCATTGATCGACATTGGGCTGATCAACTTTTTAGTACAGCGAGGAAGGCATCCTGGGGGATTTCAACATTACCCACCTGTTTCATACGCTTCTTACCGGCTTTCTGCTTCTCAAGCAGTTTCTTTTTACGCGACACATCGCCGCCGTAGCATTTCGCGGTGACATTTTTACGCAGCGCTTTAACTGTTGTTCGAGCAACCACACTGCCACCGATCGCCGCCTGAATGGCAACATCAAACATCTGTCGTGGAATCAACTCTTTCATTTTATCAGCCAGGGTACGGCCTTTATTCTGCGATGTATCGCGATGAACAATTGCTGCCAAGGCATCGACACGATCGCCGTTAATCAATACATCCAAACGCACAAGCGAGGCCGCCTGAAAACGCACAAAGGTGTAATCCAATGAGGCAAAGCCACGACTGACCGATTTAAGTCTGTCGAAGAAGTCCATAACCACTTCGCTCATAGGCAGCTCATAACTGATGGATACCTGACCACCAACAAACTGCATATCTTTTTGCACGCCGCGCTTTTCAACACAGAGGGAGATAACATTGCCCACATAATCTTTCGGCACCAAAATATTAGCTTCACAGATTGGCTCACGCATCTCATCGATCTGAGCCGGATCTGGCAGCGCAGAGGGGTTGGACATCTGCAGTATATCGCCACTATTGGTGAGGATTTCGTAGACTACTGTGGGGGCCGTGGTAATCAGATTGAGGTTGTATTCACGCTCGAGACGCTCTTGGATAATCTCCATATGCAGCATTCCGAGGAAGCCGCAGCGGAAGCCAAAGCCTAGCGCATCAGAACTCTCGGGCTCATAGAACAGCGAGGCATCGTTGACTGCCAATTTCGATAGGGCTTCACGGAAATCTTCAAAATCATCTGAATCTACCGGAAACATGCCGGCATAGACTTGGGGCTTAACCCGCTGAAATCCGGGCAGGGCTTCAGTTTCTGAGGTACTTAGATTTGTGATGGTGTCACCCACAGGGGCACCTAAAATATCTTTAATGCCGGCCACCATAAAGCCCACTTCACCGGCTCTTAATACGCCAGTCTCTTTGCGCTTAGGGGTAAACACACCAACACTGTCGACCACATGGCCCTTGCCAATGGTCTTGGCGATAATCTTGCTCTTGGTGGTCAGTGTGCCTTGCATAACTCGCACAAGAGATACTACACCAAGGTAGTTATCAAACCAGGAGTCGATAATCAGTGCCTGCAGCGGTGCGTCCACATCACCCACCGGGGGCGGTATCTGGCGCACTAATTCTTCGAGTATGTCATTGATGCCTTCACCAGTTTTGGCACTGCAGCGAACCGCATCAGTGGCTTCAATACCGATAATATTTTCAATTTCATTGATGACTTTTTCTGGCTCAGCCTGGGGCAAGTCCATCTTATTGAGTACCGGAATCACTTCCAGGCCCTGAGCAATCGCTGTGTAGCAATTGGCTACGGATTGAGCTTCAACGCCCTGGGCCGCATCGACAATCAACAGCGCACCTTCACAGGCAGCCAGAGAGCGAGACACTTCATAGGAAAAGTCTACGTGTCCTGGGGTGTCGATAAAGTTTAACTGGTAGGTTTTACCGTCTTTCGCCGTATAAGGCAGAGTCACGCTCTGGGCTTTAATGGTAATGCCGCGCTCGCGCTCAATATCCATGGAGTCGAGAACCTGAGCGGCCATTTCACGATCGGCCAAGCCTCCACAGACCTGAATAAAGCGGTCAGCGATAGTCGATTTGCCGTGATCAATATGGGCAATAATTGAAAAATTTCGGATATGACTTAAATCGGACAAGAGTTTGTTCTGCCAGTAGAAAATGCGAGCGCAGTTTAGCCTATTCGCGGCCCCTGCGCTATCGGCTGCGCACCCTATTAGTCTAGGGGCGCAGATTAAAGAGAGCTTGGATATTTAGGTTTGTTTATGACTGACTTCAGAGCTTTACAAAACGCAATGTCATGCGATCGGTTTCGCCGATAGCACTATACTTTTCTCTGTTGTTGTCTTTCTCACGGAAACTGGGAGGTAGAGACCAGACACCCTTAGCGTGATCCTTGGTATCTTTGGCATTGGCATTGATTTCAGACTGAGCCACCAGCTTAAACCCCATACTTTCCACCAATTCAATTAAATAGGCTTGTGGCACATAACCTTGCTCAGCAGCTTGCTTTGCGTCGGCTCCGGGTGCAGCCCGATGCTGCACAACTCCCAGCACTCCACCTTTTTTCAACACACGGTTGAATGACTGATAGGCTTGCTCAATACCGCCGAAGCGTATCCAGTTATGGCTATTTCTGAAGGTCAGGACCCGATCTTGAGACTCGCTAGCAACCTTGATTAGATAGCCCTCATCTTCAAAAACTTCGATTTTAACTTGCCCGTAGACCTGAGCATTTTCTTCTAACTTAGCGACATACTGGTTGTGAACATTGCGCATATAGTCAGAGGAATTGTCGGCACCAAAGCTAGCCACGGTCAACTGGCCCTGATCTTTTAAGATGGGTGCGAGAATTTCAGTGTACCAACCGCCGCCCGGGAGTATCTCAAGCACCTTCATATCTGGCTTTATGCCAAAAAACAGCAGAGTTTCTTTGGGATGGCGCTGACTGTCCCGAGCCTTGTTTTTCGAGCTGCGGTGATCTCCGGCAATAGCATTGTCAATCAGCGGTCCTACTGCTGATTCAAAACTAGAAACCGCATTGGCATTGAATACCAAGAATGAAAATATCACAGCTAACAAGGACGTCACTATAGTTTGCACTGTATTTTTGTTCATATTTCGTCTTCCTGTTAAGGTTTAATTTTCATTCGCTCGGGTTCTATTCTCACCTGTGGTCGCTGCATCAACAGATCACTTGGTAAGGATAATGGTTCGCGAGATCGCTCTACCCTGGCGATAGAATCGGATTAAAACCGGTGTATCCAGAGGCAACTCTCGGACAACCTGTTCGTATTCATCGCTGTCATCAATACGACTGTAACCGAGCTGCAAGATCACGTCGCCGCGGTTTAGGCCCGACTCCGAGCCTGCCGAATCTGGCGAAACCTGCTCGATAATCACACCGCCACGAATACCCAGAGAGCTCATTTCCCTATCACTGAGATCAGCAACCACTAGGCCTAGGCGGTCGCTGCCATCGCCACCACCGGCGACACTGGAGTCAGCACTATCCAAGCGGCCCACTTCGACGATTAATTTCTTTAATTTGCCCTTGCGATAGAGCTCTACTGGAGCCTTCTTCTCTGGAGCCAACATACCGACGACATGGGGTAAATCACCGGAGTCAATAATTTGCTGTTTGTTAAATCGCACGATCACATCACCCGGCTTAATACCGCCTTTATCTGCCGGACTATCCGGTTCGACGGCGTTGATTAAAGCACCCTGAGGTCGATCCAGATCCAGTGACCGAGCCAAATCTTTATCCACATCTTGAATCACTACACCGAGCCAACCGCGCTGCACTTCGCCATTTTCTTTGAGCTGTTCTATGACACCGACGGCGACACTGGTGGGGATAGCAAAGGAGAGGCCAATCGAGCCCCCTGAACGAGAATAGATCTGTGAGTTGATACCCACTACTTCACCGTCCAGATTGAATAGTGGACCACCGGAATTACCTGGGTTAATTGCCACATCAGTCTGAATAAAGGGCACATAATTTTCCCCTTTCTCGGTGGGAATGCTGCGCCCTATGGCGCTGACAATACCGACGCTGGCGGAATAGTCGAGACCAAAGGGGGAGCCTATAGCCAACACCCATTCGCCGACCTTAAGCTGGTCTGGGGCAGCTAACTTGAGAGTGGGTAAATTATCCGCCTCGATCTTGAGCAGAGCTAGATCTGAGCGACGGTCTTTGCCCACCACCGTGGCGGTAAATTCACGTCGATCTGAAAAGCGCACAACGATCTCGTCGGCACCATCAATCACATGATGATTAGTAATAATGTAACCGTCTTCGGAGATCACAAAGCCCGAACCCATGGCCAACACTGGGCGCTGGTTTTGCGGCCGCTGGCGCTGCTGAAACAGATCGCGAAAGATCTCCGGAATCTGGCCCGGCGCAATCTGCGCCGACCTGTTCGCGCGCGCTTTTTGCACCGTATTGATTTTCACCACTGCGGCGGAGGTATCTTCAACTAATTCAGTGAAATCCGGCAGTTGGGCAAGGGCACTGAGCGGATTAAAAATAACACAGACAAAGGACGTAACAATCAAAAGTCTTTTAAGCACGAAGTGTTCTCCAAAAATTAATTTAATATTTCGCTGTTATCCACAAGAGCTAATCACAACAGCCTTTCTCAAATAGCATAGCCAACTTAGAGTACGGTAGGAGTTGGAATTTCGATTTTCAAACAGCGGTTCTCGGGTACAGGTTTGGCCGATCAAAGTGAGATGACTTTGTCATCTGAGTAAGTCAGACAACAGCGTTAAAAAATAGTTAACTCAATGTTGAAAGTTGAGAGTACTGGGCTGAACCTGCTCTTCGATAAGAACAGGATTAAAGCGCACATCGTCACGCTTTCTCACACTGTGAAGGTTAACTACTAGGCCCCCTAGCACGAGACCGCCAAGGGCACCCGCAACCGCTTGTAAGTCACTGCCAGAAAACAGCCAGGCGCCGCCTATAGCAGCAAAAATTGGCAGTAGATAAACCAACAGCGAAGCCATCACTATAACGTCTTCAGGAATCCCTATGGTCACTGACTGCCCCACAGAGTATTGCTCCGTCGACGTCTTATGGCGCAGTACGCGGATGCTCACGGTCTTGCCTGCCAGCTTGGATAGAAATTTTTGCCCGCAGCCTTTCTCCGCCACGCAGACCTCACAGGCAGACTTTTTAATCGTCTCAACCCAGAGCCCATCAGACTCGACCGCAACAACAACGCCAGTTTCAAGAATCATAAAAGCGCCGCCCTAGGGTGAGGATGACTTCGAGGGAGACGGGGAAGGAGAGAGAGAAGGAGACAACGAGATAGCACTGGCAATTTGATTTGCCGTGGCACGGGGGATTTCACCCACCACACAGATGGCATACTCTTGATTATTGATATCCGCCTTAGTTAACACCGCCATCGTGGCCCCCAGATTGGCATCTATGGCCGGTAGGGAGCGACCTTTATCTATATCGATAAACACTGAAAAAACCGCCAGACCATCGGTAAACATCATCGATTCCTGACCATCCTTATCGGCAATCCTATGAGAGGCCATAACAAATCCGGGTGGCAGCCACTGGGTGTTCCAATTGGATGCCGAGGTGATGATTTGCCGGTTGTCATCAATGCAGTTGCTTTGATCCAGAGCAACATCAGCAAAGTCGCTAGCCTCAGGATCAAAACCTAACTCGAGCATTGAACCGCCGATTGTTATATCGACAAACTGAAAGCGCTCAAGAGGTTTGCCTGTATGGCTCATCAATACCGACTGCAGCAACAGACCAGACTCTTTATCTATGGCCACAACATAGCCATAGCGGTGTTTGTCTTTGGGCAGTACATGGACCATTACCACCTGGCGATTGGCGATGCGCCCTTGACGCTTGATATGGAATTCGTAGAAATCTTCTAGGCGGGCATAACTCTGGTCATTAATTCGGTAGGCACTGCCGCGGAGTAGCATGTCTCCAGTGCGCAGACAGCCGACATTATCAGTGCGGCGCAGGGCATCGCGCTTGGCACCGTCCATATGCTGAATACGCTCGTAAATCTGACCGTCTTGAACGCCGTGAGTCAGTTTAACGCTGGTTAAATTACCGCGGTACTCGTAGGTAAATAGTCCCTGATAGTTTAACTCTCGTGAGGCCTTGGCCATTTTAGACATCAGCTCATGAGCCGATTCCATTGGCGCCGCAAATAATGGCCCATGAAGCAAAACGGCGGCTACTAGAGCCGCCACCTTGATTGTTTTAACTAATCGTGAAAATACCATTATTGCGCTTTATTCCTTTTTGGCTGCTGCCTCGGCTTCATTTAGGCGAGCAAATGGCAACATTCCCTGATTGCTGTTTAAGGTCGCATGATTCGAGTGCTTGGCCATCACATCATTCATATAAGCGCGCAGTTGAGCTTCTGAATAGTTGCGCTGGGTCTTTTGGCGAACCTCAATAATCGGAGTCACAAACTGTGAACTCTTATTGTTGCCGCCAGCACTGACTGTACGAGCGTTAACAACCGGCTGAAAACCTGAGGGAAACTGGATAGCCGGACCCGAGCTCTCTTCATTGACCTGCTCAACACCGGCGAACTCGGATACTGGAGCAATGCTGTCCAGGGGACTATTGAGCTGCTGAACACCAAACACAGCGACCAGTGCAACTGAAGCGGCTATAGCAAAGCGCCCTGCAGACCCGGCGAATACCGCGAGAGCGCTCTGATGATGAGCTGGCTCTTCATCTATAGCGGCAGCAATAGCCGCTGAGTAATCGATTGAAGCAATAGCTGCATCACCTTTAATAGCGGAAGAAACCATATGGTAGCGTTTCCACTTATCGCGCAGCTCAGAGCCTTCAGAGACTTCTTTGAGCAGGCGGTGCAGTTCAATATCTGTGGCCTCTCCATCCATTAGAGCGGAGAGTGATTGATCTAAGCGTTCTTTGTGATCGCTCATTAATTTACCTCGTCAGCACGAAAGTTAGTTGTCTTCACATTAGCCTTAACATTGGCCTTAATATTTGCCACAGATACAGCGTGGTTTTGCAAACAGTGAGGGTAAGACCCATGTTTATATAAAAGGTTCATCATTCTTTTAGTGACCTTCAACTAATTCAATTACGCGCGCATCAATCGCTTCTCTGCCGCGGAAAATCCGCGATCGGATAGTGCCCACAGGGCAGTCCATCACCGCGGCAATATCTTCATAGCTCAGGCCTTCATACTCGCGCAGAGTCACCGCTGTGCGGAGATCCTCCGGCAATTCAACAATAGCTTGGTTGATCGCCACTTCAAGCTGGTCGCGAAACAACTGATTCTCAGGTGAGCTGTGGTCTTTCAGCTGATCGCTGCCAGAATAATACTCTGCATCATCGAGATCAACATCTGAGGATGGCGGTCTTCTGCTGCGTGCGACCAAATAGTTTTTTGCGGTATTCACGGCAATTCTATAGAGCCAGGTATAGAACTGGCTGTCGCCGCGAAACTTGGGCAGTGCGCGGTAGGCCTTGATAAAAGCTTCCTGCACCACATCTCGCACCTCGTCACTGTCGCGAATAAACCGCGCCACGATGGCGTGTACTTTATATTGGTATTTAAGAACCAACAGATCAAAGGCGCGTTTGTCACCTTTCTGAACTCTGACAACCAATTGCTGGTCAGTGAGTTCTGTTTTTTGTTCTGTCATCTAGCAATCCATTTATCCTACAAATCCAGTTTATTATGTTTATCAGTCACATTCGGAATACGATAAATATCAACCCCAATCATAGACAGACCGCCGAGTCTCGATTTAGTTCGCTTGCGACTTTGGCTTATACTATCATGCGCCGTCAACCTATTGTGACCAGCAAATGAAACCAACCAATTTATATGATGTGCTGATTATTGGCAGTGGCGCAGCAGGCCTTACCGTTGCTCTCCAGCTAGATCCGAGTCTGCGCGTCGCATTAATTAGCAAAGCTACGCTGCAAGGCGGTGCCTCTTGGTTAGCCCAGGGTGGCATAGCTGCGGTTATCGATAAAGATGACAGCGCTGAAGCCCATATCGCCGACACCCTAGCTGCAGGTGCGGGACTCTGCCACGAGGACGCGGTGCGCTTTGTGGTCGAGAACGGGCCCGGTGCAGTGAACTGGCTAATTGACAGTGGTGTCGATTTTACCAAGGAAGAGGCCGAGGGAAATGGAGAGCCAAACTATCACCTCACCCAGGAAGGCGGTCACAGCCATCGCCGGATTCTGCATACAGCAGATGCCACAGGCAAGGAAATCACCGGCACTCTAGTCGAGCGCGCACTGGCCGCCGAAAACGTACAAATCTTTGAACACCACTGTGCTGTGGACCTAGTCACTCAGGCTGACAAAAGCTCACGGAAAATTCGCTGCACCGGCGCCTATATTCTCGACATTAATAGTGGCGACGTTGAACTACTGCAGGCCAAAAGTGTTGTTCTGGCATCCGGTGGCGCCAGCAAAACCTACCTTTATACTAGCAATCCAGACGGTGCCAGCGGCGATGGTATCGCCATGGCTTGGCGGCGCGGCTGCCGGGTCGGCAATCTCGAATTCAATCAGTTTCACCCGACTTGTCTCTACCATCCCAAGGCCAAGTCATTTCTGATCACTGAAGCACTGCGCGGTGAAGGGGCTATCCTCAAGCTGCCTGATGGCACGCCGTTTATGCAAAATTTTCATGCCGATGCCGAGTTAGCCCCAAGAGATGTGGTAGCTCGAGCCATTGACCATGAGATGAAACGTCTCGGCAGTGACTGCCTGTATTTGGATATCAGCCACAAACCGGCTGAGTTTATTATCGAGCATTTCCCTACCGTTTATAAACGCTGCCTAGACTTTGGTATAGATATTACCACCACACCGATTCCCATAGTTCCTGCCGCCCATTACACCTGCGGCGGCATTGTGGTAAATACCAAAGGCCAAACTGACCTGCGCAATCTCTATGCCATTGGCGAAAGTGCCTTCACCGGACTCCATGGTGCCAACCGCATGGCCAGCAATTCGCTGCTGGAATGTTTAGTCTATGCCCAGGCGGCGGCCAGTGAAATCAATCAACTGAATGACAAGATACCCCAGCCAGACTTTGTTCGCCCCTGGGATGAATCACAGGTTGAGTTCTCCGATGAGAATGTGGTGATCTCCCACAACTGGGATGAGTTGCGACGCTTTATGTGGGATTACGTGGGCATTGTGCGCACCGATAAACGCCTGCAACGCGCTCAGCACCGCATCAACTTGCTGCGAAAAGAGATTCAGGAATACTACAGCAACTACAAAGTCGGCCGTGATCTGCTGGAACTGCGCAATCTCGTCACAGTGGCTGAATTAATTATTAGCTGCGCCCTGCAGCGCAAAGAGAGCCGCGGCCTGCACTATACCCTCGACTATCCAGAGCTGGCACCGATCGCCAAAGATACTATTCTAGTGCCAATCAATTTTGCTGGGCAGGATGTGATTATCAATCTCGATTAGAGGTTGCATTAGGGCATTATTTAAAAGCTCTACCAATCAGCACCATACGCAACAGTCGATGCTGCGCTGCTGACAGACTATCTCTGGGCACTACTCGAACTATTTGCCCTCCCTCTGGCAGTTTAAAATACAGGATCACCAGGTGCCGCGTGACAAACTGGGTTGGCGTCAATATCAGCTCCACCGTCTCCGTTGCAGACTTCAAACACCAACGATCTTCCTTAGCATCCAGCAGAATCAATTTCTCAGGACTCTGGCTACGATAATCCACAGCCAAATACCAAACCGCCAAGCCAACACACAGCAGCCCGATTAGCTTCACCCAGATTAATATCGGCAGCAGAGAAATCAGCACAGCGGCCAAGGCCGCTAAAACCAGCCGCGCACTGAGATAATAGAATGAAGGACTAAGCTGAAACTCAGCCGAGTTGGGGGCGGGACTCATGAATGATCTGCACTATCCTTTGCATATCGGGGCTATCCGGTGACTGACGCTTCATTAGCCACATAAACAAAGACTGATCTTCACTCTCCAACAGCACCTCAAAGCGCAGCTGATCAGCCTCTTCTAGGGTCTCGTAAAACTGCTCAACAAAGGGCTCGAGAATCAGGTCGAGCTCTAACATGCCGCGGCGACAAGCCCAGCGCAGACGATTTTTATTCATAGCTAATCAATCATTGTTTTAAAGCTGCATTATAAGAGACAATCGCCGAATAACCTACAGAGTAGACAAAGGATTGACCATGACTCAGCAAACGTCTTCCAGCAACGAGTCTGAGAGCAGCAAAGCAGCACGGGGCTATATCAAATTATCGGGCCCTGACAGCAGCAAGTTTTTACAGGGCCAGGTCACCTGCGACATGGACAGCCTCAGCCCATCAAACAGTATTGAGGGCGCCCACTGCACCCCCAAGGGGCGTATGGTATTTCTGTTTACCGCCCACTGTGATGAAGATGGCAGCATTATCTTAGAAACCCATCCATCGATTATTGATAGCGCTCTCGCCAGCTTAAAAAAGTATGGGGTGTTTTTTAAAACGGAGATCACCGATATCAGCGACAGCTATTCCAATAGCCAGCCTAGCCTATCCGATCTTGAGCGATTGCGCGCAGGAAAAGCGGAAGTGGTGAGTGAGACTGTCGAAATGTTTATTCCGCAAATGCTCAATCTCGATGCTCTGGGTTATATCAGCTTTAAGAAAGGCTGTTATACCGGCCAAGAAATTATTGCCCGTGCCCACTATCGCGGTGCTGTGAAACGGCGCATGCATCATCTAGCACTGTCTACCGAGATAGTGCCCAGCCCCGGCGACGAGATCAAAAATAGCGACGACAAAAGCATAGGCAATATTGCCAGCGCCGTTAGAGTCGATGACGCCAAAGTTGAAATACTCGCCGTGCTCAATGACAAATACAGCGATGCTAATGAAATGCAGATTGGCGACCAAGCACTGACCGCCGTCACCCACCTGCCACTCCCCTACGAGATTCCAACCAGCCCGTGAACGAGTTATTGGCTTGGGTATCTGATAATCAGCAACTATTGGTGTGGGCGGGAATTGTGTCGTTTGTCGTTTTTATCCTCAGCCTATTGTCATTGCCCTGGTTGGTAGCACAGATTCCCGAAGATTATTTTTTGCCGCAAAAGCGTCAGCCGACACAATGGAAAAAGCTGCATCCGGTTATTCGGCTGTTGGCTTTAATAGGCAAAAATTTGATTGGTTATGGTTTGATCGTGGCCGGTTTGTTAATGCTGTTTTTGCCCGGCCAGGGAATTCTTACTCTGGTGATGGGGCTACTGTTAGTCGACTACCCAGGCAAGTTTAGGTTGGAACGCAAGCTGGTTAAAACACCGGCGATTTTAAACAGTCTCAATTGGTTGCGCAGAAAGGCTAAAAGACCGCCGCTGGTGATTTAAGGTGCCGGCTGATTGAGATCCCCACTGCGGTCGGAAAGACAGGTTTCGCAGGGTCGGGATGACAAAATATTATGTCATCCTGAGCGTAGCCGAAGGATCTCCTCCAGCTCACTCCCAAGCTGACTCCCAAGCTCACTCCCAAGCTCAACAACCACTCACCCAGCAGCCCCCTCAGAGGAATAAACTACCTTCCCCACAACCACCTCATTACCCGCCCGCGGCGCCAGCGGAATGTTCCGCGCCAACAGCAAACTCACCAACGCCATCCCAGCTCCCATCAAAAATACCAGCGTCGGCGATACCAGCCAGACCAAACCGAATAGCGCAGGAATAACCACTGCGGCAATGTGGTTAATGGTAAACGCCACACCAGCAGTGGACGCCATATCCGCCGGATCGGCGATCTTCTGAAAGTAGGTTTTAATCGCAATAGCCAGTGAGAAAAATAGGTGATCAGCCACATATAGCACCGCCGCCCAGTTGGCACTTTCAACAAACGCGTAGGCGGTAAACACACAGAACAGGCCGCAGTATTCAAAGGTAAGCGCTCGACGTTCGCCAATGCGACCCACTAGTGCGCCTATGCGACCGGCAAAGGCCCAGTTAAACAGATGGTTAATAATAAACAGTGCCGCAATATTGCTGACGCTATAACCAAATTTTTCGACCATTAAGAAGCCGGCAAAAACAGTAAATATCTGCCGCCGCGCACCGCCCATAAACGTCAGGGCGTAATACAGCCAATAGCGCTTGCGCATCAGTAGGTGCTTGCGCTGTGGCGTTCTAGCTTGAAAACGGGGAAATCCCAACCAGGCAAATAGGGTTAAACCCAGACAACAGCTGCCGCCAATCAGATATATCGTCTCATAGCTCAGATTGAGGTAGCCTTGAGCCAACCATAAAAAACTATAGGCCAGCAGCGAAGCCATTGAGCTCACGGCAATTAATCGACCGAGCATCGCTGGCGCTTCATCAATACTCAACCATTGCAGGGACAATGACTGCTTAATGGTTTCGTAATAGTGAAAGCCCACAGACATCAAGAAGGTCGACAGATAGAGACCAATCACCGAGGGAAAATAACCAGTGATAGCAACACCTATGCCGAGCAGCGCCAGAGACAGATAAGCAAAGGTCTGCTCTTTAACAATCAGTAAAACCAGCACTGCGGTAAAGGCTAAAAACCCAGGAATCTCACGAATACTTTGCAACATGCCAATCTCGGCACCAGTAAACGCGGCCCGCTCAATAACAAAATTATTTAACAGGGCCATCCAAGTGGCAAAGGCCAAGGTCATGGCCACTGACATAACGATCAATAAGTTCTTTGGCGTCTGCCAAGATTTTGCTGTGACTGTCACTTAGGGTTCTCCAGAACGAAAGACTCGGGCTCACTATTTTTTTCACTGGGCAACTGCCAATCAATTGGCTCCCCGCCCTGCTGCTGCAAAAAATTATTGGTCGCAGAAAAGTGTTTGCAGCCCAAAAATCCACGGTAGGCTGACAGGGGCGATGGGTGCACAGACTTTAAAACCAAATGCCGGGACTGATCGATAAACGCCCCTTTCTTCTGAGCATAACTGCCCCAGAGTAAAAACACGATACCCTCGCGCTGATCATTCAGTGCCCGAATAGCGCTATCGGTAAATTGCTCCCACCCTTTCCCCTGATGAGCGCCGGCATCTGCCTGCTCAACCGTCAGTGTGGCATTTAATAGCAGCACGCCCTGCTCCGCCCAGTGGGTCAGACAGCCGTGACCCGGCGGGGTAACACCAAGATCGGCCTGTAATTCTTTATAGATATTGGCCAAGGAAGGTGGCACTTTGACACCGGGCAACACCGAAAAACACAGGCCGTGAGCCTGTCCTGGCCCATGGTAGGGATCCTGCCCCAGTATCACCACGCGCACCTTATCGAAGGGCGTGGTATCAAAGGCACCAAACCATTGCGACGCCGGCGGGTAAATAACTTTTCCTGCAGCTTTTTGCGCAATTAAAAACTCACGCAACTGGGCCATATAGGGTTTGTCGAACTCACCCCCTACAGCGCCACACCAGCTTGGGTGTAGTTTGATCTTTCCCTGATCCGTCATATCCATCTCGTATTCTGTTTTCAGTTCAAAACTCCTAACCGCGAATTGCCCGAGAATGGTAACATGCCGGCCATGAAATCGGTCTCGACACTCAATATTTGGCGCCTTACTTGGCCGACTATGCTCAGCAATATTCTCTATATGCTGATGGGTGTCGCGTTTTTAAAAATGGCCGGCACCATGGGCACGGATGCAGTTGCCGCCGTAACCACAGGACAGCGCCTCTATTTTGTTTTGCACGCCATTATGATGGGCCTATGCAGTGGCACCACAGCCATGGTCGGGCGTTATTGGGGTGCCGGTGACAAACAGATGGCCGGACGCTTTGCCGCCCTTTCGGTGCTGGTCTTTGTTATTGATGGCGCGCTTCTGTCATGGGTAGCTATTCCTTTTCTCGATCAACTTATAGGTATGTTTAGCCTCGCCGATGAAGCCCATATTCTGGCCATGGAATTCACCTTTTGGACCGCAGTTTATGCGCCGGTTATATTGATCACCCTAGTCTTCAATATGGCTTTTCGCGCGGTGGGCAACGCTACTACGCCGCTGTGGAGTGCCATAATCGGCGTAACCCTAAGTATCGCCTTGGGCGGCGCACTAACCTTTGGTTGGGCCGGTTTTCCTAACCTAGGTCTCAGCGGTATCGCCATTGGCGGTGGTATTGGCATGGCCGTGACCATAGCCGCTTTCTTATTATTTTGGCTTCTCGGCTGGCTTTCCTTTAAGCCTTCAAACCCCCTGCCGGATATTGTTAAGAACGGTAAAACCCTGATTGATATCGGCATGCCCGCCGCCTTTGAGCAAGCTTTTTTCCAAGCCGGCATGCTGTTGTTTATGGTGTTTCTCGCCAGCTACGGCAACGCTGCCTTTGCCGCCTACGGTATCGGCCTTTCGATTCTCGGACTGATTATTGTCATCGCCTTTAGCTTCTCGATTTCCGCCGCGACTCTGGTGAGTCAACACCTCGGCGCTGGTGACAAAGAGGGTGCCTACAACGTCGCCTGGCGCACTATGCGTACCTGCGTCTATTTAATGGTTGGCTGCAGCCTGGTGATGGGTTTCTACGCTGAAGAGATTGCTCGATTTATGATCGACGACCCGGAGGTGATTAGGAATATGGTCAACCTCACCTATGTGCTCTGTTTTAGCCTGCCATTTATGGGTGTCGAATTCAGTATGGCCGGTTCACTGCGGGGCGCTGGCGATACTCGCTTCCCAATGATGGTGACTATTTTTAGCATGCTGTTAACGCGATTGATAATGCCGCTGATACTGATTCAAATGGACGCCGATGTGATCTGGCTCTATGGCATGTCACTGGTGGATTTCTCGATTAAAGCAAGTCTAAATATGTGGCGTTTCCGTAAGAAAACCTGGTTGGGCGACTAATAAACAGTCGCTGATATTCTCATTGATAAGTTAACGGTTAAATCATTAATGTCTCACGCAAACACAGCTGTGCAATTCAATAAGCCATTCAATAAAACATTCAATCGGCAATATGATCTGCAAATAGCCTACTGGCTGCTTGCCTGTGCCGCCGTCATCTTCGGTATGATCCTACTGGGTGGTGTAACACGCCTCACCAACTCAGGCCTGTCTATGGTCGAGTGGAAACCACTAATGGGCATTATTCCACCGCTCAATCAGGCTGACTGGCAGGAACTGTTTTTCAAGTATAAACAGTTCCCCGAGTACCAAAAAATCAATACTGGCATGTCTCTAGACGCCTTTAAATCAATCTTTATGTATGAATATCTGCACCGCGTACTGGGCAGATTTATCGGTATCATTTTTGTTGTGCCGTTTCTGTATTTTTACTTTACCAAGCGTATCAAGCCCGGCCTTACTCCAAAATTGTTACTCATGTTACTGCTCGGTGGCGGTCAGGGCCTGCTCGGCTGGTACATGGTCAAAAGTGGCCTAGTGGACAATCCCGACGTTAGTCAATATCGCCTGACAGCCCACCTAGGCAATGCGGTTTTAATCTTCGGTTTTATCTGGTGGACGGCGCTGAGTTTGCTCTCGACGCCCAAGCCTCAGCAAGCTGGACTGACCAAGTTTGCCTTCAGTCTCAGTGGTCTCATTTTCTTAATGATTCTCTCCGGCGGACTGGTTGCTGGCACCAATGCCGGGCATGCCTACTCCACTTGGCCGCTGATGGGCGACAGCTTCGTTCCCGCCCGACTCTATAGTTTACAGCCAGCTTGGTTATCGGCCTTTGAAGATATCACCACGATTCAATTTAACCACCGGATGTTTGCCTATGTGATTGTTGCCCTGGTTTTGATCTTTGCGACCAAAGCACTGAGCGCAGAGATTTCTAAGCCGGTGAAGATCGGTGTTTGGTGTCTGCTTGGACTGCTGGTTCTGCAGGTCACTCTGGGTATCAGCACCCTAATATTTTATGTTCCAGTTCCAGTAGCGGCAGCCCACCAGGTGGTCGCTGTTGCACTACTGAGCGCCTCACTCTTTATCAGCCATAGCTTGTATCACAGCTCGGGCCACACAAATTAACCATTGGAGAAGTACTATGAAAACACTCACTACTAGCTTATTGGCAGCTGCCCTTGCAGTAACATCCTTTAGTGCACTGGCTGGCGACCCTGTCGCAGGCAAGGCTAAGGCTATGTCCTGTGCCGGTTGTCACGGCGTTAACGGCATCAGCAACAACGGCATGTGGCCCAACCTTGCAGGTCAAAAAGAAGCTTATCTGGCCAGCCAATTACAGATGTTTAAAGATGGCCGTCGCAACAATGCGATGATGTCGGCTATGTCCAAGGGATTGTCGGATGCCGATATTGCTAACTTGGCAGCTTATTACGCTGGATTGAAATAAACGACTGAGAGAATCCAGTGAGCTGAAGGATCTCCTGGTAGTTGGCTATGGGATCTCTCACATGCGTTCGAGATGACAGTAGGGGAAGTTCGAATGACAGCCGGATGGTCCGAGTGACAGCCGGGTGATTCGAGGGACAGCGTTCATTGTCATCCCGACAGAGCCTTCACTAACCTGTCATCCCGACAGAGCGTAGCGACGAGGGATCTCCTGCCGGCTGGACGAGATCCCTCCTCTGCGGTCGGGATGACAGTGGTGGTTTGATTTGCTTTAGAATGATGCGGTTGGTTTGGCGTGGAATGGTAGTCTGTACCTTGGGCCAACTTCACAGACACAAAAAAGCCCGGCAATGCCGAGCTTTTTCCACTGCGCTGAAATCAAGCTATCTAATCAACCAAACTTTAACGCCTGATAATCATCCAAATCAACCGTCAGGCGAGCCAACCAAAGATCATAGTTATCTTGCATTTGCAGCCAACTCTCTGGGGAGCGACCGATCACCTTGGAGAGTTTAAGCGCCATCAAAGGAGAGATATCGGTTTTCTCATTGAGTAGACTACTAACTAAACCGGGACTGACTTTTAACTGCCGCGCCAGCTGGTTTGAACCCACATTAAACGGCTCTAGATAGACCCGGCGAATAAAAGCTCCGGGGTGCATGGGTTTGTGCTGTTGGATATCCATTAGTGATAATCCTCATAGTTAACGACATAAACATGACCATCCATAAACTCAAACACAACACGCCAATTGCCACTGACATTGACCGCCCACTGCTTACTTCTAGTGCCTTTAAGGGGATGCAAGCGCCAACCGGGAATATTCATATCATCCACACAACCGGCTGTATGCAACGCCTGGAGTCGCTCTTCCAGCCGAGCTCTGTGCTGTGACTGGATTCCAGCTGTATTGCCGGTGGTAAAGAACTTCTCTAGCCCTTTGTGTTTGAAGTTTTTAATCTTCCTAGCCTAGTGCTTACTGTTATGTAACAGCAAACACCCCCTCCCGTCACTCGATTGTCAGTAACGGTTGATCAAACACTATTCTGGGCGCATATGGGGGAATAGCAGCACATCTCGAATCGATGGCGAGTCTGTCAACAACATCACCAGACGGTCGATACCTATGCCCTCACCAGCAGTAGGCGGCATGCCGTATTCCAGAGCGCGAATATAGTCTGCATCAAAGTGCATCGCCTCATCATCACCGGCATCTTTCTCGGCAACCTGCTGTTTAAAGCGTGCCTCTTGATCTTCAGAATCATTCAGCTCCGAGAAACCATTGGCGATTTCACGGCCGCCGACAAAGAACTCAAAGCGATCGGTGACATGGGGATCTTGATCATTGCGTCGCGCCAGTGGTGAAACCTCAGCGGGATACATGGTGATAAAAGTAGGCTGCTCTAAGAGATGCTCAACAGTCTTTTCAAAGATCTCGATCTGTACCTTACCCAAACCCCAGATAGACTTTAATGGGATATGCAGGTCTGTGGCGATTTGCCGTGCACCGGCTTCGTCGGCCAGCTGCTCGGCACTGATCTCAGGGTTGTACTGCAAAATCGAATCAAACACTGACAGACGAGTAAAGGGCTCGGCAAAATCGTAGTGCACTTCGCTGACCACTTCTCCTTCAGCATCCTTGGTGGTGTTAACCACTTTGGTTGAACCCAATACGTCGGTAGTCATCTTGCGCAGCATATCTTCCGTCAGATCCATCAGATCATTGAAGTCCGAATAAGCCTGATAAAACTCGAGCATGGTGAACTCAGGATTATGTCTTGTGGACAAACCCTCGTTGCGGAAGTTGCGGTTAATTTCATAGACCCGCTCAAAACCACCGACTACTAAACGCTTTAAATAGAGCTCCGGAGCTATGCGCATATACATATCGATATCCAGGGCATTGTGGTGGGTGACAAAAGGTCGTGCCACAGCGCCACCGGGAATAACCTGAAGCATGGGTGTTTCAACTTCTAAATAGTCCGCTGCATTCAAATAGCGGCGAATAAAGTCGACGACCTTTGAGCGTATGCGGAAAGTATTGCGCACATCGGGATTAACAATCAGATCTACGTAGCGCTGACGGTAGCGCATCTCTTGATCCGCTAGACCGTGGAATTTGTCTGGCAGTGGACGCAGGGCTTTGGTGAGCAGCTGATACTGATCCATCTGAACGTAGAGATCACCTTTACCAGACAGGTGCAGGGCACCGGTGATGCCGACTATATCGCCGAGATCCAGTGACTTGGCAAAGGGACGCGCTTCTTTGGTGACATAGAGCTGAATGGTGCCTGAGCTGTCCTGTACCACGATAAAAGCACCGCGGTTGCGAATCACACGACCGGCAATGCTGACCACTTTACCCAGCTCTTCTAAGGCAGCCTTGGTCTCTTCTCCAAAGCCAGCTTGCAACTCTGCAGCGCTGTGCTGGGGTCGAAAGTCATTGGGGAATGGGCTACCGCCCTGTTCGCGCAGTGCAGTGAGTTTGGCGCGGCGCTCGGCGATTAGCTTGTTTTCGTCTAGTTGGTCAGTCATAGCGTATTTGGTTTCTTGGTTGTTAATTTGAATTTTTAGTTTTGTCTTTCAATGTTTCTTTTTTATCCCCAACGCAATAGAGGGACCACAGCCAGCCGGCGGGAGATCCTTCGGCTTCGCTCAGGATGACAGGTTGGCGGGTCATCCCAACGCACACATACTTTGTCATCTCAACCGCATAATACCTTGTCATCCCGACCGCAGTGGAGGGATCTGAACCAGTCGGCAGGAGATCCTTCGGCTTCGCTCAGGATGACAGGTTGGCGAGTCATCCCAACGCACACATACTTTGTCATCTCAACCGCATAATACTTTGTCATCCCGACCGCAGTGGAGGGATCTCAACCAGTCAGCAGGAGATCCTTCAGCTTGGCTCAGGATGACAAGTTTGTACCTAGAGCCCAGCCTTCAACGACGCCACAATAAACTGGTCCAGCTTGCCATCCAGCACCGCGCCTGTATTACGTGTCTCAACACCAGTACGCAGATCTTTAATCCGCGCATCGTCCAATACATAGGAGCGAATCTGACTGCCCCAACCAATATCGGACTTGGTGTCTTCAGTGGCCTGGGCCGCTTCCTGACGCTTGCTTACCTCAAGTTCATAGAGCTTGGCGCGCAACATTTGCCAGCACTTATCACGGTTCTGATGTTGCGACCGCTGACTCTGAGACTGCACCACTATACCACTGGGCCCATGAGTCAAACGCACCGCGGAATCGGTCTTGTTAATATGCTGACCACCGGCACCAGAGGCGCGGTAGGTATCGGTGCGAACATCCGAAGGGTTGATGTCGATCTCAATATTGTCATCAATCTCAGGGGACACATAGACCGCAGAAAAAGAGGTGTGGCGGCGATTGCCCGAATCAAACGGCGACTTGCGCACCAGGCGATGGACACCAATCTCAGTACGCAACCAGCCATAGGCATACTCACCGGAAATCTGCACCGTGGCACCTTTGATACCGGCAACATCACCAGCGGAACATTCGACTAATTCTGCTTTAAAACCTTTATCGTCGGCCCAGCGCAGATACATACGCAACAGCATCTCGGCCCAGTCTTGGGCTTCAGTGCCACCGGAACCAGATTGAATATCCAGATAAGCATTATTGGAATCCATCTCACCGGAAAACATTCGGCGAAATTCTAACTTGGCTAGCTGTGACTCAAGCGCTGCAATCTCAGCTTCTACATCCGCAACTGTGTCGGCGTCATCTTCTTCGACGGCCATGGCTAATAGCTCGCGAGAATCAGCGACACCAGTGTCCAAGTCTTCAATGGTTTTCACTACAGCTTCTAGTGAGGAGCGCTCACGGCCCAGCTCTTGAGCACGCTCAGGTTCGTTCCAAACGTCGGGTTCGCCGAGTTCTAGTTCAACTTCAGAGAGACGATCTTTGCGGTTAACGTAGTCAAAGGTACCCCCTCAACACGTCGGTGCGTGCCTGAAGGTCATCGAGGGCGTTATAGAGCGGATTAACTTCCATGAAATAATCTTTTATCAACGGCTAATAAGCCGCGCATTTTACATGACCCACCACAACAGACCAAGGGAAAACAGCAGGCAGCCCAAGGTTGATTAAGCCGTAGCACTAGCGCACCATGCTATTCGAAACTAGCCATTGAAACCCAAACCAAAAAGAGCCGGGAGCAAACCACCATGCTAAAAACCAGCCTACTAATTATTATCGCCGCTTTTGCCTATCTACTGCTGTGGCCAGTACCCATTGATCCGGTCAGCTGGAATGCACCGGTGAACCAATACTATAGCGGCGATTTTCAACAGAATACTCGCCTCGACAAAATTGAAATAGTGGAATTGGAAGACACTCATGGCCCCGAGGGGCTGGCATTGCTCAATGGCGAAATCTATACCGCCACCCGCGAGGGTTGGATTATTCGTTTCAACGAAGCCACCGGCTCCATGACTAAATGGGTCAATACCGAAGGCAGCCCATTGGGCTTGGCTTTTGATGCGCAGGGTAACTTGCTGGTTGCCGATGCCTATAAAGGCCTGCTCAGTGTTTCCCCCGCAGGTGAAATCAGCGTGCTCACCGACAGCTACAATGGCGTACCTATGGAATATGTCGACGATGTTGACGTAGATGCGGATGGCAAAATCTATTTCAGCGACGCCTCAACCAAGTTTGGCGCTCAATCTAATGGGGGCACCTATGCCGCCAGCCTGCTCGACACTATGGAGCATGGTGGCCATGGTCGTTTAATGGTCTATGACCCAGCGGATCAATCCACCAAAATGCTGATGGATGGGCTTAATTTCGCCAATGGCGTTGCCGTCGCCGAAGACAGCAGCTTTGTCTTGGTAAACGAAACCGGCTCTTATCGACTGCATAAATATTGGCTGACAGGTGAACAGGCTGGCAGCTCAGAAGTGCTTATCGACAATCTGCCCGGCTTTCCCGACAATATTGTTCGGGGTCGCGATGGGCGCTTCTGGGTGGGTCTAGTATCACCCCGCAGTCAACAATTAGACGCTATGTCGGCCTTGCCGTTTTTGCGCAAAATCGTCCAGCGCTTACCCGCCAGTGTGCGCCCACAGGCAGTATCTTACAGTCATGTATTCGCCATGGATAAAGACGGCGCGGTGATTACCTCACTGCAGGACCCCGACGGCGAACATCACACCAATACAGGTGCTATGGAAACCGATAACTGGCTCTATATCAGCAGCCTTCACGCAGACAATCTCGCCCGCATCAGCAGGGAAAACGCCGGAATCTAATGACTTTATTTATCGACCGCTTAGAACATACCTATTTTGAACGTTTTAAAGAGCAGGAGGACTCGCACTTTAGTCCGGTGATGGCCTCGCGCTTGCTCGACCCCATAGTGGTCAGCAGTAATAAGCTGTTGGCCAAAGAGCTGGGTATAGATCCGGACAATTTAGATAGCCCAGAAATGTTGGAAGTGATGAGCGGCAATTTTATGACCGCCAATATCAAACCTATTGCACTGGTTTACTCGGGGCATCAATTTGGTGTCTGGGCCGGCCAGCTTGGGGATGGTCGCGCTATGACATTGGGTGAGTTGCCAGTTGCTAGCGAGCTCTCTCACAGTGAACTCTCTCACAGTGAACTCTCTCATAGTGAACTTTGGGATATCCAGCTTAAAGGCGCAGGGCCAACTCCCTACTCCCGATTTGCCGATGGGCGCGCAGTGTTGCGCTCGAGTATTCGTGAGTATCTCTGTTCCGAAGCTATGCATGGATTGGGCATTGCCACTACCAGAGCACTGAGTTTGGTGGACAGCAAAACCGCAGTCTATCGTGAAGAAGTGGAATCTGGCGCCACCGTTTGTCGTGTGGCCCGCAGCCATATTCGCTTTGGGTCATTTGAGCACTTTCACTACCGCAACCAACCGGAATCAGTTCGTGCTCTGGCCGACTATGTGGTGCAGCGACACTTTCCACAGTGGACAGATGACGAAGATCGTTATTTAAAATTATTTAAAAATACGGTTTTTAAAACCGCCAAAATGATCGCCCAGTGGCAGTCGGTTGGGTTTAACCACGGCGTTATGAACACCGACAATATGTCGATACTGGGTGATACCCTTGATTTTGGTCCCTTTGGATTTTTAGATAATTACAATCCAGATTTTATCTGTAATCACTCAGACACCAATGGTCGTTACTCATTTAAAAATCAGCCTTCCATAGGACTCTGGAATCTCAATGCACTGGCCACATCTCTGACCTCACTGCTCAGCAGCGATGAGTTGATTGAGGTGTTAAAACAGTATGAGCCAGAGTTTTTAAACCAATTCCGCGCCATTATGGCGAGCAAACTGGGATTGGAAAAATACCAGGCCGGTGACGAACTCATATCCAATGAGCTACTGGATTTAATGCAGGTCAATAATGTGGATTACACAATATTGTTTAGATCCCTCTGTGATTTTACCGCGGATAACCAAGCGGTCAGAGATCAGTTTATTGATCGGGAAGGCTTTGATCAGTGGGCGCTGAAGTATCTCGCACGACTGGACCAACAAGACCTGAGTGATGCACAGCGCCGGGATATTATGCGCGCCGTCAATCCGAAATATGTACTGCGAAACTATATGGCGCAGGCGGCAATCGAAAAGGCTCAAAACGGTGATTACTCTGAGGTAAATCTGTTGCTGCAAGTATTGCAGAGCCCCTGTGAAGAGCATCCAGAAGCGCAGATGTATGCTGGACTGCCACCGGATTGGGCTGAGAAACTATCGGTTAGCTGTTCGTCTTAAACTGGCGGGTAAAACTAGTTCTTAAAGGTATCAATCAACCGCTGCGCCGCAACAGTGGCTGGCAATAGGCCATCGAGCACCGCCTGCTCCAACTGGAGAACCAGTGCTTTGACCTTGGCATCGCTTTTTAAGTCACTGACCAGTGCCTCGGCGGTTTCAGCCCACATCCATGAGCGTGCCTGCTGGGCGCGCTGCTGTTGTAGTTCACCATCAGCATTAAGAGCCTCGCGAAATGCAGTCACTTGCTGCCAGACTTCTTCTAAGCCTGTATTTTGCGTCGAAGAGCAGGCCAGAACCTGAGGCTGCCAATTGGCAAAGCGCGACTTCATAAAATGCAGTGCGGCGGCATAATCACCTTTGGTTTGCTTTGCGGTATTGGCCTGATCGCCATCAGATTTATTCACCAGAATCAGATCCGCCAATTCCATAATACCGCGCTTGATACCCTGCAGCTCATCACCGCCAGCGGGTAATAAGAGCAGTAAAAACATATCGGTCATATCGGCTACGGCGGTTTCTGACTGACCCACGCCAACGGTCTCCACCAGAATCACATCAAAGCCAGCGGCTTCGCAGAGCAATAGAGACTCGCGGGTTCGGCGTGTTACGCCACCCAGGGTTTTGCCTGCGGGGGATGGTCTTACAAAGGCATTTTCGGCAAAGGCCAGAGTTTCCATTCGGGTTTTGTCACCCAGAATAGAACCGCCAGTGACTGCCGAGGTGGGGTCTACGGCTAAGACTGCGACTTTGTGATCCAGTTTAATCAGGTGGTTGCCAAAGGCTTCGATAAAGGTGGATTTGCCGACGCCAGGGACGCCGGAGATGCCGAGACGGATGGATTTTCCGGTATCGGGCATTAGGGCTTCTAACAGAGCAGCGGCTTGCTGACGATGATCGGCACGGGTGGATTCCACCAGGGTGATCGCCTTGGCTAAGGCGCGGCGGTCACCGGCTTTGATCTGGTCTGCTAACATTTGTGGGCCTTTTTGTCCTTGTTGTGACTCTGTTGTTGCTGTTGGGTTTTTGGTGCCGCGGCAAGGAGATCCTTCGGCTTCGCTCAGGATGACAGATTAGTAGGTCATCCCGACAGGCTCTACTTTATAATCCCGACACGCCCTACCCTGTCATCCCGACCGTAGTGGAGGGATCTCAACCAGTCGGCAGGGCATCCTTCGGTTCGCGCTACCCTCAAGATAACTCTATTCAAACTCAAGAATAATTTCATCCACCATCAGGCTATCACCCTCAACCGCCGATATTTTACCCACAATACCATCTTGAATGGCACGCAGGCTATTCTCCATTTTCATTGCCTCAACCACAGCCAGCTCTTCGCCCTCTTTCACTTCTTGCCCCTCTACAACGGCTAGCTTAACCAGCAGCCCAGGCATAGGCGAGAGCAAAAACCTCGACATATCCGCCGGGGGCTTATAGAGCATATGAGCACTCAACTCCGCTGCTCGCGGCGATAGCACTCGAGCATTGATCTCGGCACCGCGGGAGAACAGTTTATAGCCAGTGGCCGTAGTTTCAATCTGCACTGAAACCCGTTTGCCATTTATCGATGCTTGAAACAATGGCTGCCCAAGACTCCAATCAGTTTCAATCTCATAATCCTGATCATTTAGGCTAACCCAATAACCACTGTCGATTAGCTCAACACTGACTGGGGTCTGCTGATCCGCCACCATCACTACCCAATCATTTTCCGCACCGTGCTCATGGCCAGCAAGCTGGCCCGACAACAAACTACCGCGCTCCTGATGTAACTGATGAGCCGCAGCAGCTACCACCAAGGCAATTGCCGGATCATCCTGGACTACCAGATCAGCGTTAAAGCCATCGGGGAATTCATCGGCAATAAAGTTTGTGGTGAGGCGTCCCTCGACAAATCGCGGGTGCACCATCAGGGCATTGAGGAAACTAATATTATGGTTTACGCCGCGAATATAGTAGTTATCCAACGCCTCAACCATGCGCTCAACAGCCTGCTTGCGATCATCGCCATAGGTGATTAGTTTGGCGATCATTGGATCGTAGAACATCGATACTTCGCCCCCTTCGAAGACACCGCTATCGACACGCACGCCTTCACCCTGAGGTTCTGCATAGCGCACCAGCCGTCCCGTGGAAGGCATAAAGTTGCGGAAAGGATCTTCGGCATAGACCCGAGATTCCATAGCCCAGCCGGTCAGCGTCACATCTTCCTGAGCCAGGGGAAGTTTCTCTCCAGCGGCCACGCGAATCATTAACTCAACCAGATCTTGGCCAGTGACCAATTCAGTCACCGGGTGCTCAACCTGCAATCTGGTATTCATTTCCAGAAAGTAAAAGTTCATATCGGCATCGGCAATAAATTCCACGGTGCCGGCGGACTGATAATCTACAGCACGGGCCAATGCACAACTCTGCTCGCCCATTTTTTGTCGTGTGGCTTCATCCAAAAATGGCGATGGCGCTTCTTCAATAACTTTCTGGTGGCGACGCTGAATAGAGCATTCGCGCTCACCCAAATAAATTACATTGCCGTGACCATCGGCCATCACCTGAATTTCAATATGTCGCGGCTCTTGGATATATTTTTCAATAAAGATGCGAGTGTCGCCAAAACTAGAGCGCGCTTCATTGGTTGCGCGCTCAAAACCATCGCGACATTCCTCTCCGTTCATGGCCACACGCATGCCTTTACCGCCGCCACCGGCAGAGGCTTTGAGCATCACCGGATAACCAATACCGGCACTGATTTCCACTGCGTGTTCGGCATCCCGAACTACATCTGTATAACCGGGAATACAGCTAACGCCGGCTTCTTGAGCAATAAGCTTCGAGGTAATTTTATCGCCCATGGATTCAATCGCTTTTTTCCCCGGGCCGATAAATACGATACCTGCAGCATCCAACGCGTCGTGAAATTTACTATTCTCAGAGAGAAATCCATAACCTGGATGCACGGCATCGGCGCCAGTATCGACACAGGCCTGAACGATTTTTTCAATGACCTGATAACTTTCAGAGGAAGCCGCCGGACCTATATTGACAGCCTCATCGGCCATCTGCACATGCAGCGCATCGCGGTCGGCGTCGGAGTAAACCGCAACTGTGGCAATACCCATTTTTTTCGCGGTGGCAAATACACGACAGGCGATCTCGCCTCGGTTAGCCACTAAAATTTTCTTTAACATAATTTTAATCTTCTAATCAAAAGCGGATTTAAAGTGGAATATTGCCGTGCTTGCGCCAGGGGTTTTCAATATTTTTGTTCTTCAACATGGCCAGTGAACGGGCCACGCGCTTGCGTGTGCTGTGAGGCATAATCACGTCATCTATATAACCGCGCTTGCCGGCAATAAACGGATTGGCAAATTTCTTGCGATACTCTTCGGTGCGTGCGGCAATCTTTTCTTCATCGCCAATATCCTTGCGGAAAATAATTTCTACCGCACCTTTGGGACCCATCACGGCAATTTCAGCGGTTGGCCAAGCCAGATTGGCGTCGCCACGAAGATGCTTAGACGCCATCACATCATAGGCACCGCCATAGGCCTTGCGAGTAATCACCGTGACCTTAGGCACTGTGCATTCGGCGTAGGCGTAGAGCAACTTGGCACCATGCTTAATAATGCCGCCGTACTCCTGGCTGGTGCCGGGCATAAATCCAGGCACATCGACAAAGGTTAGAACTGGAATATTGAAGGCATCGCAGAAGCGGATAAAGCGTGCAGCCTTTTTCGAGGCATCTATATCGAGACAGCCGGCCAGTACCATTGGTTGATTGGCCACTACCCCGACAGAGGAACCTTCGATACGGATAAATCCGGTAATAATATTTTTCGCATAGCTTACTTGAGTTTCAAAAAACTCACCCTCATCGGCAACTTTTAAAATCACCTCTTTCATATCGTAGGGCTTATTGGGGTCATTGGGGATAATCGTATCCAGAGATATTTCAATACGATCAGCAGGATCTTCTGTTGGCCATACCGGCGGTTTTTCACGGTTGTTGGCGGGCAGATAATTTATAAAATGACGCAGTTTGGTTAGGGCTTCAACGTCATTGGCAAAGGCCAGATCGGCGACACCGGATTTGCTGGAATGAGTGAGTGCACCCCCCAGCTCTTCCGCGGTGACGGTTTCATGGGTCACGGTTTTAACCACATCTGGCCCGGTGACAAACATATAGGAGCTGTCTTGAACCATAAAGATAAAGTCGGTAATGGCTGGTGAATACACCGCACCCCCGGCGCAGGGGCCCATAACCATGCTGATCTGCGGGATAACACCGCTGGCCATGACATTGCGCTGGAAGACATCGGCATAGCCACCGAGAGAGGCGACGCCCTCTTGAATACGTGCGCCACCGGAGTCGTTTAGACCAATGACCGGGGCACCCACCTTCATCGCTTGATCCATTAGCTTACAGATTTTTTCTGCATGGGCTTCGGAGAGGGAACCGCCGAAGACGGTGAAGTCCTGGCTGAAGACAAACACTAGGCGGCCATTGATGGTGCCGTAGCCGATAATGACGCCATCGCCTGGCACATATTGTTGGTCCATATCGAAGTCAGTGCAGCGGTGCTCGACAAACATATCCCACTCTTCAAAGCTGTCGTTATCCAGTAACAGGTCGATACGCTCGCGAGCGGTTAGCTTGCCTTTGGCGTGCTGAGCGTCGATGCGCTTTTGTCCACCGCCGAGGCGGGCGCGATCGCGCTTGGCTTCAAGTTCTGCAAGAATTTCGTGCATGGTTTTTTCCTTTAATGTTTATTTGTTCCCGAGGTATAGCGTTCTCGAGTACCTAATTTTTTGTCCTACTACTCATCCTGTCATCCCGGGCATGAAAATTCTGCCATCCAGAGCGTACAAACTTTGTCATCCCGAGCGTTTTAACTTTGTCATCCCGAGCGTATAAATTTTGTCATCCCGAGCGTAGCCGAGGGATCTCCCTGCAGACTCGCAGCATAAGTCGATAAGATCCTTCGACTGCGCTCAGGATGACACTGGTGTGGTTCGAGATGACAGTGGGGTGGTTCGAGGTCTCAAGCCCTACTTAATCAACCCCAACACCTTCTCCGCCGCCTCAGGAATATTCGTCCCAGGGCCAAAGATCGCCGCTACACCAGCAGCCGTCAATTCGTCATAATCCTTCGGCGGAATCACACCCCCACAGATCACCAAAATCTCACCCGCACCCTGGGCCTTCAGTGACTCAATCATCTTCGGTACCAGGGTCTTATGACCCGCAGCCTGTGAAGAAACACCCACAATATGCACATCATTTTCAATCGCCTGCCTCGCAGCCTCTTCCGGCGTCTGGAACATGGGTCCCACATCCACATCAAAACCCAAGTCGGCAAAGGCCGTGGCAATCACTTTAGCGCCCCGGTCGTGACCATCTTGGCCCATCTTCACCACCAGCATGCGCGGACGACGACCATGGGTTTCAGCAAACTCAGCCACTTTTTTCATAATATTCATAAAG
>ERZ887849.786-NODE-786-length-32428-cov-8.141754_pt1 | contig 32428 bp, 32 predicted proteins | sample MGYA00521267_ERZ887849 | MGnify/ENA primary metagenome ERZ887849 (study PRJEB32303, sample SAMEA104408601) | aquatic metagenome | biome: Brackish water; feature: Pelagic; material: water | place: Baltic Sea | collected 2014-06-06T16:11:00 | depth 2,863 m ... | reverse complement strand
AAGTAACAGACTATATCGACTGCGCGGGGCGGCCATTATTTAATGACAAATCCTTCCGTTATCAGGCTAGATTTCAGTTAGGGGAGTATGTTCGATATAGACCAGAAGGCGGGTTTGATGCTACGCAACTAGAGGATTGTTTCCTCTTGGCTGAATCTTGCCCCGAGGTAACTCCCGCCTGTAAGAGGCTCCTTGAGGCGAATCTGCCTTTACCTCGTTATTTCCAGTCTAAAGTCGATTTTACGCCAAACACACAGGACCCTGACGAGATGGTCCGAGATGGTCTAATTGTCGAGGTGCTTCCAGACATCTTCCGTTATGACTATGCGGTGTCATACGCCAGCCTCCCACAGAATTTCGTGTCTTCAGCATTAACACAGGTTCTTATTGATCAGGGATCTATCGTGTCTAGCCAAGATCTACTCGTGGGTCAAACACTGCTAGTACGCGGTCCAGTCGGAGAGAACTTCGGGGCCTACTTCTGGTCGTCTATCGGGTGGCAGGATGAGCCGGGCGGCATTCCTGTGTATAGAGAACTATTTCGTTTCGCCCCGAAAGATGCAGCGACTTTCCGTAACGGTTCTATCTTAAGACAGTACGAAGCCACGCAGCACGTGACGCCGATTTTAGATCTCGAGGTCTATTTTGACAACGGCGTATTTGTTAGGTCAACTAGACCTGAGACTGTCAAGTACTATGATTCCGCGTATAGATACGAGGACATCATACAGGACATCACGATCTCGTCCCAGAAGTTTTATCGCGTAGAAAAATCTTTTACGCCACCGGAATTCGCAACAACCTGGGCTGGTGAGCAGCCTAACACACCCCGCGTAGAGGAGGTTTTCGGCAACCTGCTAAAGTTTGTCGTGTTGTCTGAGTGTAACGCTCGGATTTTTTCGAGACTCGGGGCACAGGTCTCAACCAATAAGTTGGGAACCGCGACAGTGAATGTCACATCTAAGTCTAACACAGAAGCCTCATACACGTACGTGTGGGAGAGTACTCGGTACTCCTCAGATCCTACGCAACTCTCCTACTTTCCGCAGAGCGCTTTTGCCTTTGGGCCAATTAACTACGGCGCCGGTACTATCGCGCTATGAGCCAAGTTCTGCCGCAATCTAAACTTGGAAAGATCGTCACAAAGCCGCTTGTAGACGGATTTGCTCGTATTGACGTAGCTAACTCAGAAGCACTTGATATTCTTAATCTCAGTCCAGTCAGTACCGTCTGGGGCCGTTCAAGTGGTCGTCCTATCTACGATCGTTTGCCTGGAATCTCGCAAGGATATCGGGAAGAGTATTTTGGTGAGGTGGGGCGCGGGTTGGTCTATGTGGAGCCGCAGTTCGGTGTTACTTTCGGCCCAGGGTCATTGGAAGTCGGAGCATTACAGAATGATCCGCGGGTTCTCGTTGTCTATAATGGTACTATCACGTGGGCGTACGGCCAGATTCAGACTGACACACTTGCTGTCAATCTTGAGACGATTGTCGACGGCGGGATACAGGACGGATCATATCAGGTAGGCTACTATCTCAATCAGGTCTCTCCGGACGAGGCCAAATACTCAAAGTACGAAGTTCAGAACTACTCGTTAGGCGCAAGTCAAACAATCTATTTCGCTTCGGCAGAAGCGAAGTATCATCCCGTACTTTCAATTTTTTCAGAACCAACCGACGGTAGTTGGACTCCGACAGAATTTTTTGAGACCGGCGCCTACTCAGACGGATCACAGGTCATCATGGACTTTACAGAGTCCGTGGTGGCCCGCGAATTCTCCATTGAAGCAACTTCGTCTGGGTTGGCCTCGGCTAAGTGCGCCTTGTACGCTTCAGACGACGCGGTGATATGGAATCTAGAAGATTCTGTTTCTTCTCGCAATGGCGTCTGGTCACTTCAGTCTCCGAGCGAGGTGGGATATAGATACTTCAAATTCTTCTTCTGGGGCGGCACGGCTGATGTCTCCGAGGTAAGATATTCCGGAGAAGCGGTCTTTCGCGTTCAAAGACCGACCGGTTTTACGTCTGAAGCCGAGATCTTTCTCGAAGGTGAGTACGACGAGATCAACCGTCCGCATATCACTCTCGCGATCATCACCGTAAACAATTACGAGATCTCTGAGATCCGTGATACGCGAAGCCAAACCTCCGTAAAGTATGAGCCTGTCGCGAGTTGGCTTACCGACTTTCAGGACTCAACGCTACGATCATTGGTCTCGAGCATCGAAGGCTACTCGTCGCTCTATATGTCTCCCTCAAAAGGAGGTGAGTTATTCTATGAGAGGCTTTTAGAGGAAAACTTCGCTTTAGAGTCAGACACTACAACCCCACAGATCATATTCCCTTCAGGAGTTGAACTTGAGCCGGGACGGACCGTAGTTGGGGAAGCGGCTCTCGGAACCGAGCCGATCGGGGATGTGGTAGCGACAGACCCGCAGGGTTTTGTCATCATTGGAACGGAGATTCCATTTTCTCAATCAGACTCGAGTGTACGGCCAAACAGAATTATTCTTCTCTCGGATCCGACTCTCTCTAGTTCATTAGCCAATAAAGCGTACACTGATTTCGCCCTTATTCCTTCATTAGACAATGGCAAGTACTGACGTGATTTCCGGGGCTAATGTTCAGATAACGGGTACTCTTGATATGAGAGAAAATCCGATAACAGGGCTAATATCTGATGTGAATGCCTATCCGCTATCGCCCAGTGATGGGGCGACTAAGGCGTACGTCGACTATCAAAAAGCACAGATTCAAGCGAGTCTTCCCGCACTCGCGAATAATGGGACGTACTGAGTAGAGCATGGCGAGTCCTGTTTTCGACAAAGAGCAATATGAGCTAAGAGGCCATCTTCCAACTCCGATGACGGAGGCACAGAGGACAGCTCTTAACCTAGCGATATCACGTGTCAACGGTCAGGTCGACTGGAATGCCCAACTATTGGGATTCAGCGGTCCGAACTACTGGGGGTCGAGGATCGCGACCACAGATGGGTCTTATAAGTGGAAAGGACTTCCAGAGACCGTCTCTGAGAAAAGAGCCGTACAGGTCGGAGCGTTTGGTGTATACAATAAAGACAAAGAATACTCACAGCGGCCCGCGCCGTATAACCGCTCAGAAGTCAGAGCCTCCGCTGACAGTACGTTCGATATTTTTGAGGAAAACGACCAGACGAGAGTTGTTCCTTTCGGCCAGCCTCGCGAGATTCTATACGAGCAGACCCCTAGACTTATCACAGGCGGGGAGTATATTTTCAATGCTCTTGTCGATGTAGAGTCTAATACTGGGGCTACGGAGTGGCTATACGTCGTACAGGACTTAGATCAGAAAATAACATCCGTGCGCTTATTGGGCGAGGGCACTGAGTCTCAAGCGATTAGCGTAAGGATCAAAGATTCTTTAGCTTCGCCTTTCCTGTTCTTTTTGGAGTCCTGGCGGGATATTTCAGATTGGACTTCTCAGCAGGTACTTGACCAATATGTTGGCGTTTGGGGAAATAAAGGTAGCTCGGTTGCCGCTCATTTCGTTTTCGACGCACTTGACATACACGGATTCAACGAGGAAGAGGGCCTCTCATTAGACAATGTTCTCGAGAGCATTACGATCGCAGGACTGTTGGAGTTAGTCGGTCTTGTCCCCGGCCCGGCGACTCCGCGGACCGTAGACCATTACAATTTTTACATCGGTGATTGCGACGACTTTTATCAGCCAACCGTTTCCTTAGAGACCAAAATCGTAAGGATCCAGACTGAGAATTACGAGGCTATACTTACAGAGAATGGATTTGAAATTTCCGAAGATGATGGGGCGTGCTCCATTCTCGATCCAACGGGAATTATTCTAGAAACAGATGGCCCGGACGAGCCTACGAGCATCATTGATAACGGAACATTTGAGGACGCGATCCCACCGGTTGACAGTTTGAATAATGGCGAATACCCGGGAACTTCGTCCTCCACCGTAAGTGATGATGGCGTCTTTGGCCAGCAGCCCGCGGAGCTTTTTACCGAAAGTTTTGACGCCTTAGCGATTAACGACCCAAGCTATGATAACTCCGCTTGTTACCTACCACCAGATCCCGAGTTTGGGATTTGTGACACGCCAAACTACACACTCACTCTTCGCCAATTTTTCGATTCCGATCCATCCCTAATCTCGACTGATCCAGGCCCAGAGACAAGCAATGCACTTGGGTGTAATGGCGTACAATTTCTGTTTCCACCGACCTGTTTCATAGACAACGCCGAGTATCCCGCTGTACTTGGACAATTTTATCTTGACGGCGGAGATTATGACTTTCCGGTTATTCCCACCAATAGTGTAGGTGACGGGCTCTACGATAGAGATCCTTTCTCAGTGTGCGATGGCCTACCCGAGGACTATGAGAGGATCATTGAGAGTGACGACTTAATTGTTGATGTCGCCGGTGAAGCCGGTCCAATCCTTATGTCTGATCCCGGGGCGGATAACGAGACTGTTCTTATCGCCTCAGGTGGAGAATACGATGGGGATGAGATCGCCTTCGATGGACTTGAGCTCGAAACAGTATCTTTTGAGTACGAGCCTAAGACAACGTATGGTGAGACTCGGTTCCCGTGTGTTGAGTGGGTGTTCGACCCTTCGCTTGACAACTCCACCTATTTTCCAGTCGCTGCAGAAGCCGCGTGGATGGGGACTGACGACGGAGAATATGACAGGCGGCGAAGTTCAATCGAAATCGCCTCTCAAGGTGACATCCCATGCGTTGGCAATCTTACATTTGTAGGAGGTTTCCTATCGTTTGATGACGGGGTCTTTGACGAGATAGTCGCCCCTAACTGCGACTTTGTAGATCTGACACCCCCGAACTGTGATGTGGTCGACGGCCAACTGTACCAGCCAGGCATCAATCCCCTTGTTCCGCCCTTGAGCAACACTGAGTGTGGGTCTGAGTGTGGTACTGTGGACAATGGACCCTATCTATACGGTCAAGCTCAAGATACCGAGGCCGTAATTGATGAAGGGTCTCTGGACACTTGCGTAATCTATGACAACACCGAGTACGATTTGGTTCAGCCATTCCCAGGCGTAGACTGCATCGCGTATAACAATGGGTCTTATGCCGGAGGAAATCTTCCCTTCCCGATAGACTGCGTTGTGAGCGACCAAAACAATTTCATTGGTGGGCCTTACAGTCCGCCAGCGATTGATGATGGGTTCTATACAACTCAAACCATTGTTGAAATACTGATTCTTGCAACTGAGTCGGGCTTAGAGCTTATCACCGAAGGTGACGATCTTCTGGGGTATGATCCGGCTTTTATTACTCCAATTACTGTACCTTCAAACTGTACTCCATGCTCCACAGACGGTCCAGTACCAATCGTCGTGGATTGCACTCTTGACAATGGCGATTTTGAGAGTCCGTCTCCTCCCACAGCCGATGCGAACGACGGGTTTTACGACCGCGATCTTGACCCATTCTGTGTTCCATGTCAGGATCCTAACTCTCTTGTGATTCCATGCCCAGTGGAGATGCTGCGTGTGCGACTTGATCAGTTAATCTTCTCCGCCCCGAGATGGCGTATGTGCCCATCGGTGATGAACTCGTTGACGCCTCTTCGACTCTGGAAGAATCGCGTTCTAAACGTTCCAGACATCGAAATTGACAACGTGTATGTCAATTCTTTAGTTGCCGACGAGAACTCTGGCCCCGAAAGTCCGCGCTCTTACAGACATTTCGCACGGTTGCCGGTCGATTATAGCCGAAATAGCAAGTTTTGGAACAGAACCCAGGCGGTCCTTGCCAATGAAAGCTATTTCAGTCGTGCTCTTCCAACGTCACAGACTCAGCTTCCTGTGCTTGACCAGAAGCCGCTACTTTATGATGAAGTCTATAGTATTGACCCGGACCTTATTCGAGATGATGCTGTATTTTACGTGGAGGATTATTTAGTCTCCACTGTGGTAAATGGGGACGGCATCAAAGAAGACGGATTCGAGAGTGCTCTGGAAGCATTTGAGGCGCCGAGCGCGTCATTACCGTACGTCGGAGCCACAATCATCAACTACGACGCTTACGAGTCTCGTTTGCTCAACGGCGATGGGACAAGAGTAGGAAATTACCTTAAGTGGAATCGTCGGGACAAGGATCTTACAGGATTCCTCGCGGTTGATATCGAAGACTTCGCTCTTAGATACACTGGGGCGTCTGAGCCCGTAGTCAGTGATGCCAGTCGTACTCTCATTCCGAATGTCGAATTTCCGGATGATCCCGACGAAGCGTCATTTTCTAACTACGCCGTTAGCTACGCTTACTTCGTAGCCGATATGTCGGCGGGGGACGATCCGGTATTTGATCCTAAGTCGTTCTTCTGTCACCGCTCAAAGTCTATTGACAATGTTCAAAGAATCGTCGATGAGCTTGCCACTCAGGAGAATATACCTATTCTCACAGAGGACTATCAATTCCTAGATCCGTTTGGCATCGAAAGACTGGAAAACAGCCCAGTTAATACTAACACCCGTTACATCCTTCATAACTAACATGGAACACGAAGAGATTGAAGCTCCAGTAGCAAAACAACAGAAGAAAGCCCAAGGATTCTCGACCACAAAAGAGGAGCTAAGCGTAGAAATTGTAGTTTTTGAAACGGTTGAAGAGCCCAAAGTAGAAGTTGTCGCCCCGGTGATAAAACACCATTCGCAGCTTGTTCGACCACTTACACCTAAGAAAGCCGCAACCCGTCGTGGGCTGAAGGGAGCCTCAAACACCCGCCCTTGATCTAACTAACTCATGGCAAAAACTACAAACAACATCGACCAATTGGCTGGCATTCTCCTTAAATCATTTCGCGGTGCTCAACAAGCTGCTGGAATGAGTGGCCAGATGCAAAACACCTTCGGGACTATTGTAGATGTAGCGGACCCTAAAAATGAAGGGAGAGTCCGTGTTATTCTCGATCAAACTAATCCGGAATATCTTAAAGGAAAAGGATTTGAACAAAGCGGAAAGCCAACCGAAACGGACTGGATCTATCCCGGTGTTCCACTGAAAGGAAAGCAACCGCCCGGCTTAAAAGGGGCGAGAGTGCCAATTACGCCCCGAGACGGTGATCCAAACCGTCTTAATTTTGGCGATCCTGTATATGATCCTAGCGAATTTAGCGAGGCAAAGCAACCTCAAAACTCGGCGATGACCCGCCTTCCATGTTATCCGTCTGGGCAACTTCCTGAAGCTTCGGTTGACAACATTGGGTGTATGCTCATAGAGACCGGCGGTCCGCAAGGACATGATTGGTTATGTGTATGTTTGAATCGCGGAGGTTATAAATGGGTGAGGCATATCGACAGGCTGCATATTCACCTAACTCAGGTTCCTGACAGCTCTGGTGATAGTGAAGGCCAGGTCAATGACGATGTGGAGGCTACGACCTAATGACTACTTTGGGCTTAGATAGCATTCCCATGCTCGAACGTTACTTTCTCAAAGCTATCGCGGCCGGCAATCAGATTGAGGCGGATCGTCTTAAACAACAAATCATTGAGATCAAGGGAGAAGCAGAACCGCCGAAAGTTGATTTAGACTCGGGTGTATTTACTGGAACAGAGGATGAGCCACTTTACCCTTTCCTAACCTGACGGGGTAAAAACGTTCAAACGCAGGTCTTAAATGGCTATCAGCATGCAATTGCTTCTTTCGGACTACGAAAGAGCCAGAGCGGCTGGTAATACCGACCGCGCAAAGTCTATCTTCAAGGAGATGGAGAAGATCGGGCTGCCCGACCGGTTAAAACCAAAATCTAAGTTACGTAGAACAAATGCTCAGGCCAAGAAACAAACAGCGCCTGTGGGCCCCCTATTAGATCCGGGGCGGTTCTGATGCCCAACTACGACATCAAAGACTATGACGATACCACCAGCCGCCCTGTCGAATGGTGGGAGACTATTGGTGGAGAAGGTCCAAAACCTTACGCTACGGCGGCATGGGTCTACTTCCAGACGGTAGTAGAACTTGAAGAAAAGCTTGCCAGAGTGCTAGTTTACGACCAGTACGCGGACTCACCGGGCATTCTGCCTCTTATCCCCCAGTCTGTAGGCAGCCTGGCTACTGATCCGAATTTCGGTGATCCTCTTGAGACTGATCCGGTAGGCGACGAGATCGGAGCCGAACTGAATAATGCCTATTGGGCCTCTATCAACGGAGACACCGGACCTGAGGCATCTTTGGAGATCTCTGGGGACGGTGATTTAGACGGGGTCTTGATAGAGGCGGCAAGAAGTTCTGTTCCACAAGATGATCGCCCGCCAGGAACTCTATTAGGATCGGTGTCTTACGAGCTTTTTGGAAGTACTGTCACGATCACCGACTGGGAACATCTCAACTGGCAGGACGACACCCCCGTCTATAAAGCCGTCAAGGTAATTCTAAAAGAACTTCCGGCCTGCGTATCTGAGATTAAAGTGCTCGATCCTCCGCACGCGTTCTGGACCTCACTCGGGTTCCTGCCTAACTTTAAGGGCGACCAGTACCTTCACCTCTACACAGCGTAAGCTATGGCAGCTCCTCAACTTTTAGAAGCTACAGTTAAAAGCTCTACGGTCATTCAACTGACTTTTGATCAATCTCTTGACGACTCAATCGCGGTTCCTTTAACTTGTTTCTCGGTCAACTACGGCAAATTTCCAGTCGCACAGCGTAATTACGTCGATTCCGCAACGGTGGAGTTGACTATTGGCCGAAATATCACGCCGCTTGATAAATTATTCGTAAATTATACACCACCAAACGTTGTCGAACTAGCGTTGAGAGCCCCGGTTAAGCCTGACGCTAGCGCCGCCACGATCCGTAGGAACGCCGTTCGCTCTTTCTTCAAAGTCCCGGCAAAGAACTTACTTCAGGTCAATGAGAGAGTTCTTGGGTGGGAGGCAAATGCAAATCTCGGAAAGTACGCGAATGGTCAAGGATATTCAAGGGTTGACCGCGGTCAAAACCCACGTACCGCAACACCCGATGACTTTATCCTCGCGTATGGTCTGAGAGAAGCGATTCAAATCACGAACATTGATGATGCCGATGCGGCTCAACCCAACACAGACCGCCTGTGGATGGCGATCCAGGACGGCGATGCTCTCATCGATTCGTACATCAACCAATCGACAAAGGCAGGAAAACTTCTTGTAAGTTCTAATCGGCGCCGCACAGCCTTGATTCTCGCCCGATACTACCTTGATACGGTTCGCCGCCGTGAAGACATTCTCAAGGACTATGAGAGGGCGATTAAGGAACTCGACGCGGCTACGACGTACAATCCTGCTGTACGCCCTGACGCTGACATGGCGATCAACTCACGGGCGGGTATCTTACGCTCCTGGCGTATTCCTCAGTATTACAATGGCGTTAGCGGTAAGGGCTTTAGTGGCTGGTGGACGGACTCCGCAGGGGACCGGGTACAGGATTATCGCTACGACTTCTACAATGCGGAAAACAATAATGATGATCCGAATTGGGGCGACGGGCTCGGTAGCGAAGCCAGCAACTCATATGTTCCTCAGCAACCTGCCGACGACGGCGCGGTTATCACATCCGGCAATTCTGTAAGTTCCTGAGATGTCCCTTAACTTTCCCTCTAATCCTACCATTGGACAGGCGTACACCGTCGGAGACGTAACTTGGGTGTGGAATGGCGCTTACTGGACGAACGCCACTGAGCCGATCTTTCTTCCACCGGTGAGTGTAGGATCTACACCGCCTGCGAACCCGTCCTCTGGTGATCTTTGGTGGAATACGGCGGACGAGGAACTCTACATCTTTCTCGTAAATCCATCCGGGTCGAGCTGGGAAGTTGCGACTACTGCTTCATTCGTACAGACACCACCCGTCACAGTCGGGTCGGTCCCACCAGCGAATCCGGAAGAGGGTGATCTTTGGTGGAATCCAAGCACCGAAATTTTCTCGGTTTACTACATAAGCGGCGCGGGCGCAAGTTGGCAGTCCCTCTCATCGCCGAGTATTGTCATTCCGCCGCCTGTCGTCATCGGGACCAGTCCTCCGGCAAGTCCAGAAGAAGGCGACTTGTGGTGGAGCCCCGCTGACGAATTGATGCGGGTATATTACGTTAGTTCCTCCGGAGCGACATGGGAGGTTGTGAGCGGAGGATCCTCATCAAGCGCCCCGGTCGCGGTTGGTTCTATACCGCCCGCTTTACCCGAGGAAGGAGATCTGTGGTGGAACTCTGAGATCGGTGATCTCTTCGTGTACTACATTGACTTCGACGGAGCTCAATGGGTTCGTGCGTCGACAAATATAGGTGAGAAAGGTGTAACTGGCGTCACGGGGGCGACCGGTGTTGCTGGAACTCCTGGAGCTACTGGTCCGACCGGGACTCCCGGAGTTAGCGGCGCAACAGGTCCTACAGGCCCCGCTGGATCATTTGGAAGCGATGGGGCAACTGGTGCGACGGGACCTGCAGGCGCAACAGGCGCCGGAGTTACAGGGGCCACAGGCATTTCGGGTCCCTCTGGAGCCACAGGGCCAATTGGTCCAACTGGCGCCGGTGTTACGGGAGCAACAGGAGTTGAAGGACCTACTGGAGCTACTGGACCAATTGGCCCAACCGGGGCGGGTGTAACTGGAGCCAGCGGTATTCAAGGCGCTACTGGCGCACAAGGTGCAACAGGTGTCCAAGGCGCAACTGGTGCTGGCGTAACGGGTGCCACCGGAGCTACAGGGATCGGCGCAACTGGAGCCTCTGGCGCAGGAGCAACCGGCGCTACTGGCATACAAGGTGCTACAGGCTTCATCGGCGGGACTGGCGCCACTGGTATTCAAGGTGCAACTGGCGCAGGCGTTGACGGTGCTACTGGCGCGACTGGGGTCGGGATCACTGGTGCAACCGGTCCCTCTGGAGCTACGGGGGCTGGTGTTACAGGCGCCACGGGGGCAACAGGTGTTGCTGGCGCAGATGGGGCTACGGGCGCAACTGGCGCCATTGGTGTGTCTGGAGCTACAGGCGCTACTGGTGCAGCGGGAGTAAGTGGAGCTACTGGCGCTACGGGTGCTCAAGGCGCTACAGGAGCGGGAGTAACTGGCGCCACCGGAGTTGCTGGCATTGATGGAGCCACAGGCGCGACAGGCGCATCTGGAGCGGTAGGCGCAACTGGTGCCGGGACCGCTGGAGCTACCGGCGCCACGGGCATTCAAGGCGCAACGGGTATTAACGGAGCAACAGGCGCTACGGGCGCAGGCATTGACGGTGCTACTGGTGCTACTGGTGCCATAGGTGTTATTGGAGTTAGCGGAGCCACAGGCGCAACAGGCATAGGTGCTACGGGAGCTACAGGCATCAGCGGCGTTGGAGTTACAGGCGCCACGGGAGCAACTGGTGCAGGAGTAACTGGTGCAACGGGCGCTTCCGGTATTTCAGGAGCCACTGGGGCCACTGGAGCGGTAGGTGTTTCCGGTGCTACGGGGGCTACAGGTATTGCGGGTGTTGATGGCGCAACTGGTGCCACAGGTGTAGCCGGGTTTGATGGGGCAACAGGCGCAACAGGCGTAGTTGGTGTCACAGGCGCAACTGGAGTTATCGGTGTCTCCGGAGTAACTGGAGCAACAGGAGCTGCTGGTGTTTCAGGTGCAACTGGTGCCACAGGTGTAGCCGGACTCGATGGCGCTACTGGCGCCACCGGCGTGGTAGGAGCGAGCGGAGCAACAGGTGCAGCTGGGGTTGACGGCGCAACCGGTGCTACTGGCGCCACAGGAGTTGGCACTGCGGGTGCCACTGGTGTTGTAGGTGTTTCAGGGGCGACAGGCGCCACCGGGGTCATCGGCGTAAGTGGTGCAACTGGTGTTGCTGGAGTAAGTGGAGCTACCGGCGCCACTGGTGTAGTGGGCGTTAGCGGCGCCACTGGCGCGACAGGAGTGGTGGGCGTATCCGGGGCCACTGGTGCTACAGGTGCCGTAGGGGTAAGTGGAGCCACAGGTGCTGCTGGTGCTGACGGGGCTACGGGTGCCACCGGGGCTGTCGGAGTCACCGGTGCAACTGGAGTCGCTGGGATAGATGGTGCAACCGGCGCTACTGGATCTATCGGTATCTCCGGAGCTACTGGCGCTACTGGCGTGGTGGGCGTATCTGGCGCCACCGGGGCTACAGGTGTAGCTGGCATTGATGGAGCCACAGGTGCCACTGGCGTCGTTGGTGTCTCAGGCGCTACTGGTGCTCAGGGCGCCACTGGTGTTGGTGCTACCGGGGCTACGGGTGCAGCCGGGCTCGACGGAGCAACTGGCGCAACAGGCGCCATCGGTGTAAGCGGCGCTACGGGCGCTACAGGAGTTGGGGTAAGTGGAGCTACAGGAGCCACTGGTGTAGGCGCCACCGGAGCCACTGGCCCTGGAGCCACTGTCACCATTGGCACCAGTGCTGCGGATGTATTATCTATTGGTGCGGTTACTCCCGGAGAGATCACCGCCGTTGATGCGGCTGCCGACAAGATCGTCTTCTGGGACGACAGCGCAAGTGAGCTAACTTATCTTACAGTAGGAAGTAACTTAACTATTACGGACACTACTATTGCTGCAACTGGCGGTGGTGGTGGTGGTGGTACGACCTACACCTACTCCAGTTCTGCACCAGTATCTCCGTCTGCCGGTGACGAGTGGCTAGACAGCACATCAGGAATACTTTATACTTATGTGAATGACGGAAACAGTTCCGCATGGGTCGAGTTGGGCCCCTTTGGCGCTGAAAGTATTAGCCCCACCATCGCTGGAATGATCTTCTAATGGCTGCTCCTAACCTCAAAAATCCCACCACAATTACCGGCAAGACTGCCCGGTATGCCGTGACCGCATCGCTGGCTAATGCACTGGCGAATAGCGCAGCAAGCGGCAAAGCACTAAAGATCAATAGCATCTTCTGCGCCAATGTGGATGGCAGTAATGCTGCTGACATCAGCGTTTCCATTTATGACGGCAGCACTGATCGCTACCTAGCCAAGACGATTGCTGTGCCTGCTGATGCCACGCAAATCATCAGCACCAAGGAGACATATTTCTACCTAGAAGAAGGCGACTCCATCCGCGCAGTGGCCAATGCAGCCGACGACCTAGAGCTGATCATTGGCTACGAGGACATCTCATGATTGGGTTTAATGGCGGGCTGATTGGTGGATTGGCCACTGATCGAGACACCTCTCTTGTAAGCGCTAAGGGAGTATGGACACTGCCCGAGCAAAGAAACGCAAAACTTGCAAATCTATGGCCTGTTGTTACTGTGGGAGTCGCCGCAACTGGCGGCACTGAAACTGATATTACAGACGGCGGCTTCAGCTACAGAGTGCATACTTTTACAAACTCTGGCTCTTTTGTTGTTGGAGCCGGAGGCACAGTCGAGTACCTTGTTGTTGCTGGCGGTGGTGGTGGCGGTAAAAACGGTGGTGGTGGTGGCGGGGCAGGCGGCTTCCGCACTGGGCAACTAACCAACGTCGCTGTTGATACATACGCCATTACAGTTGGCACTGGTGGTGCAGGAGGTACCGGCACATCGCGGGGCACTCAAGGCAACAATTCTATATTTAGCACAATTACAAGCACAGGCGGTGGCGGTGGCGGTAGCAGGGATGGTGCAGAAGGTACAGGCGGATCAGGAGGTTCAGGCGGTGGCGGCGGCGGTGTTGATGCCCCGCAATCGGGCGGCGCAGGCAATACACCCTCAACATCTCCGTCTCAAGGTAACAATGGTGGAGTAAACGGTGGCAGTGGCGGTGGTCAATTAGGTGGCGGTGGCGGTGGGGCCGGAGCGGTTGGGGCTGCTACAACGATTGGCGGCACTAGCAATGCAGGCGCCGGTGGGGCAGGATCGCCTAGCAGCATTCGCACTGGCAGCAGCACCACCTATGCAGGCGGCGGGGGAGGCGGCTTAACAGTTGCCGATGCTTCGCGGATTGCTGGCGCTGGTGGTAGCGGTGGCGGTGGCGGTGGATCTGGCACTAATGACGTTGCAGGCACTGCTGGCACAGCAAACACTGGTGGCGGTGGCGGTGGCGGTGGAAACGCTGCCGATGGTGGCGCAGGCGGCTCCGGAATAGTAATTATTCGCTACCTCATCTGATGCTCTACTCCTTCCGACAGCAACGCCCCGCACCACTGCCCAACCGCATCCGGCTGTCGAACGGTTTCACGCGCTACGCACACCAACCACCAACGGCTGAGGAGATCCTCGACGCCGGCTACGTCGCCTACACCGAACCCGCTTACGACGCTGCCACTGAGCAGCTCCTATGGGTGGATGGCGCCTATGTGATCGAAGCATTGCCTCCCCCAATCCCAACACCACGCTGGGTGGACTTCTCAGCCATCGTGATGAGCCTGCCAGCCATCAACGTGATGCTCGGCGCCGTGCTGCAAGCTGCACCTGGCCTATACGGCGGCTTGGTGGTTGGCTTGCAGAATGCCAGCGAAGGTGATAGCCGCGTGTTTCTGAACTCTTGGAATACCGCTTTTGCGATGGGGCTGCTCAGTGCTGAACTCATCACTACAGTGCAACAACTAGCCACCGAGTACGACCTCCCAGAAGTCTTCATCGACTCCCTCGCCCCATAACCCCCTTATGGCACTCGATTTCCCAACATCGCCCTCGGTCAACGACCTCTACACGGATAGCGGCAGAACTTGGCGCTGGAACGGAACGGGCTGGGCAATGCTCCCTGGCCCACCACCAGGCATCGACGATTGGTTTGTCATTGCTGTTTCAGACGAATCTACTGACCTTGCCACTGGTCCTGATAAAGTTTATTTCCGGATGCCATATGCTGGCACGTTACTGGCAGTAAGAGCTTCCGTTAATACTGCGCCAACTGACGCCAACATAGAAGTTGACATTTACAAAAATACTGGTGGCGGGCCTGTCAGCGTCCTTAGCACCGTGCTAAGCATTGATGCGTCTGAAACAACTTCTACAACTGCTGCAGTTCCAGCAGTCATCTCCGACTCAGCCTTGGCTGATGACGCTGAAATAACCATCGACATTGACCAAGTGGGGAGCACCATCAAAGGCAAAGGACTTAAGGTGTATTTGAAAACGAGGCGCAGCGCATGACAGCTAAAGCACTCTGGAACTTAGACGAATCAAAGCTGGTTGGGTATCCACGTAATGACGACGAGCCTGTGGCAGGCCTAGATACCAACCGCTACGCCACCGTGAGCCTGGTGCGTGAGCCAGAGCCTACATATAACCCCATAGAGGAATACCTGGTCCTTACAACTGCCATTGACCTTGACGCACTCACCTACACCTACGGCTGGTCGGTGGAGACACTGCCGCCGCCTGGGCCGGACTATCAAGGCTTCTACTCCGCACTGCTAATAAGCGCCTGTTATCAAGCCGTGCTGGCAGAAGTGCTGTCAACTACGTCGCCTGCTCCGGCTGGTGCATTGGCAGTATTCGTGAGCGCAATGCAGGACTGTCTTAGCGGCAGAGCCAACCCTGCTGCCATGCAAGGTGCCATTTGGTTGTTACTTGGTCAGTTGAATTTGGACATGGTGCATGTGGTTGAATTGCAGGCCATGCTTGTTGACGCTCACCTTGATCAGTTGTATTCGCTAACGCCTCAGGCAACAATTACAGAAACAGGAACGGCTGAAACTATAATCTCCGTAGAATCATGAGTCTTATTTACATTAACCCGTATACTTATTACGTTGTAGCCACAGGAGGCGTTGTGCCGGCCGGCACGGTAATTACAGTCGGCGGATTAAGTTACAGATACCATACATTTAATTCAACTGGAACATTCACCGTCAGTGTTGGCGGGTTAATTGAATATCTTATTATTGGTGGTGGCGGTGGCGGTGGCGGCAGACTTGGCGGTGGCGGTGGCGCTGGAGGTTATAGGTGTTCAGTTGTAGGAGAAAGTTCCGGCGGCGGTGCATCAGCAGAAGCACGAATAACTCTTACGCCACAAGCCTATACGGTCACTGTTGGCCTTGGTGGCGCAGGTGGCCCAGCCGGTGGTGGGGCCGGCAGTGACGGAACAAATGGCGGCAATTCTTCCCTTGTAGGAACGGACCACACAATTACTGCTACAGGCGGCGGCGGTGGTGGTGGCGGAGACAACAGAGCAGGAAAATCAGGAGGATCTGGCGGTGGCGCCAGTGATGCCAATGGTGCCGGGGGTGCTGCTACGGCTAACCAGGGATACGCAGGCGGAACTTCTAGCAATGGAAGCGGTAGTGGCGGTGGCGGCGCTGGCGCTGCTGGCGAAGATTCAACACTCAAAAGTAGAGGAGGAAATGGCGGCAATGGCGTTTCATCTTCTATTAACAATACTACTACTGCTCGGGGTGGTGGAGGCGGTGGAGGTGTATTTAATGGTTCACAGGGCCTTGGTGGTACTGGTGGTGGCGGTAATGCCATCGCCCAAGCCACTGGCCAAGCAGGAACTGCAAATACCGGTGGCGGCGGCGGTGGCAGCGGCCAGACACCCCTTTTTGACCAAGCTGGTGGCGCGGGCGGTTCCGGCGTTGTAATAATCCGCTATCGCATCGCATAATGTTCCTTAGATGAAACCACACCTGCACCTCGTCGGCATTTTCCACACCCAGCACACTGCCGCGTATAGCCACTGCGCCTTCACCGGCAAAGCCTTGCGCTTTCCCAAGATGATGCAAGGGCAGGGCTACACCGTTATCGAATACAGCAACGCCGGCAGCGAGAGCAGCGCAGATGAACACGTCACCATGCTCGACGCAGCAGAATTTGGCGCGTTATTCCAGCGCAGCGAAACCGACTTCCACGGCAACGATGCCACTGTCGGCAGCGCAGCCCACGCGCTCTTCGAGCAACGCCTGATCCCAGCACTACGCGAGCGCCTGCAGCCACAAGACATCATCTGCCACCCATTTGGCCACGCGCACCAGGGGCTCATGGCTGAGTTCCCCAACCATCAGCACGTCGAAACTGGTATCGGCTACCCAACGCTGATGCCCAACAGTTTTCGTATCTTCGAGAGCTACGCCTGGATGCACTACCACCAAGGCAAAGAAGGCCGCAATGGCAAAAACTACGAATGGGTGGTGCCTAATTACTACGACCTCGATGACTGGGACGTACGCACAGAACATGGTTCATATCTTGCATTCCTGGGACGTATTACCGAACTAAAAGGTATTGATACCATTCGTGCCATTGCAGAACATAGTCCATGGCCCATTGTGCTACATGGTCAAGGTGATCCATCCCGCTGGCAGCACCCAAACATTGAGTATCGCGGACCGTTGTCTGGCCGCAAACGCAGCGAGTTCCTTGGTAATGCACGTGCATTGTTAGCACCTACAGTATTCACTGAACCCTTCTGTGGTATGGCAGTGGAAGCAATGCTGTGCGGCACACCAGTAGTAAGTGTGGACTATGGTGCTATGACTGAAACAATCCAGCCTGGCATGGGGTTCCGCTGTCACACTTTACAAGATTGGCTAGATGGAATCAACGATGTTGGCACTTTGAATCGTCAAGCCATCGCAGATCGAGCACGCAGTATATATAGTCTTGATGCTTGTGGTAAACAATATGACAAGATATTCAAACAGATAAATGACTTGTATCGTGCTGGTTGGTATGAGTTGCGCGAAATTAGTTATACCCAAATAAAACACGAAGAAGGTCCATTTGCTGAACGCCTTGCAACGTGGATTGCCGATACACTTAAACCGCAAACAGTGCTAGACATTGGGTGTGGCCCCGGAATATATGTAGACGCCCTACGTGACCATGGTATTGAAGCCATTGGAATTGACACTGACAAACGAGTTAAAGGCAAGCCGTACTTAAAACAAGAAAGCCTATTTGAAACTAGCAGTACAGCCGAAGTTGTTATCTGCCTAGAAGTAGCTGAACACATCGCTGAAGATATGGCTGAACAAATTGCCGCCTGTGTTGCCGACTCTGTAGTACCCGGTGGCATACTAATCTGGACCGCAGCAAAACCCGGTCAGGGCGGAACCGGTCACATAAACTGTCAACCAAAAGATTATTGGCTACAACTACTAAGCAACTATGGACTGCAACGCAATGAACTTCTTGAAACCCAACTACTAGACTATACTAAAAGCGGATATCACATGGGTTGGTTCCTCCAGAATTTAATCGTATTATGTAAGTGATTACCCTGGAACTTGAAACAAAAGTAGTCTAGAATACAAAAGTCCATCCCTGATGGAACGGGTATTGGAACATGACCCTAGGTGTGAGAACCTGGGGTTTTCTGTTATGATACTTAGTAATAAGGACTCGCTTGAACTGCGTAGTACGCGTTACCATAGCATCCAGACTCTGCCAGATTAACAGTATTTCCTTGAGTTCCCAGCCACATATCAAGGCTTTTTTTAGTTAGCTCATGAGGATGCCCCTCATGGGCAGGAATGTCAATCCATTCAAAAATACGAATGAGCTTTGCAGCTTCGAGTGCATTACGAAGTATCAAGCCAGGATCGTCAACATGTTGCAAACAGTTATAAATCCACACCTCATCCCAATTCTTTTCACAGATTTTCTCTGCTTTGGAAACCAACAGCTCAATGTTATGTGCAGCGTAACGCAGTTGAGTCCACTTGGGATAAGTAATAGGATCCACAACTTTTGCCTTTGTAAATCCTCTTGTTTTTAAGAGCATTGAAACCGGACCACCACCAAGATCTAGAATTCTTTTCTGGTCGACACTAAACCCATGACAATGTGTAGGAATACCCATTAGCTTTGCGTAGACAAAATGTTTTGTCTCCTCGTCAAAGGTATTGCAGCAATCACCCCAATAAGCCCTCTCAAATTCAAAATCGTGATCCACTTAAGATAAGTTCAAAGCTCGTCAGTATTCTACTTAGGCGGACACCCGGGTAAAACAATAGTTAGATACGGGATAACCCCAGTAGGGATGACGTCAACCCTTGCAACTCTACAGAATCTACGAACTTTTATGTTCAACAATCATCCAACGGAGTTGGAAGAGGGTCAGTTAGCATTTAACCTTGCCGCTGAGAATCAAAATCTTTTGGAGGGAAATGCTAACATCTACATGTATGTCGGCAATGGCTCTGACCTGCGTATGGATGAGGGCGGCACGGTCCTTGTACCTGGAGATGCCGCAGCGGATGACATCACTCTCACCGGTAGCATCGCGAGCAGCGTAGTGCTTAAGGCGGATAGCACATACAGCTTAGGAACGGACTCGGTCCGTTGGGCCAGTATTTACGCTGATAATCTCTACTCCGGTGACCTTCACCTCAAGAACGATCGCGGGGACTACACTATCATTGAGGAAGAGGACGCATTGACCCTTCGTAACAACAAGACCGGCAAGATTTACAATTTCGTACTCTAAGAGCGAGCCTGATGAGATTAGACAGCATCACTCGCATCGAGCGGTTTATGGCAAACGCTCTCCTATCCTCGCCGCTGATCCCTCTCGGGGTGAATGTTCTGAGGCTAGCGGATATCTCGGATGAGGAGGGTATCCTGCAGATGGCCAACTCGATCGTGGTTCGTTACGTCGGTTCATCGGAGGAAATTGAACGACAGGCGCCACTAACCATCCTTCGTACGATGTCGTTTGAGGTCAATGTCGCCTCCCAATCCTATCTCACCCAGTCAGGACACGATTTTGCCGTGCAACTCTGTTGCGCCACGCACGAGACCCTAACCAATACGGTGCCCGCGAACACCGGTCTAGAGGTATTTGGGTCACTTCGCATGGTGACTGAGCAGTTCGCTGGCTTAACCGACTCCAGTCACTACACATACACGCAGCGATGGGAACTCATCATCCAGGATATGCATCGAGGCATCGCCATCGACCCCTGCGTTCAACGCGGCGACTGCACGAGACTATTCCCCGGCAATCTTAAAAATAGATTGAAGCCCGGAGAGACTGTTTGCGGCACCGTGATTTTCGCTCCCGTACTTCCACCGCCGAATAACACGATTTCCTATGATGGGCAGTACGCCGGGGTCGAGTTAAACAGCGATGGCGACCTGGTGTACGTGTGGGAGCCACTGAACGTGTTCATGTCCGCCGAGGAGATCGCCGCCGGATACTACCGTGTTTGCACAGGCACCAAGGATCAATCAAATACGTTTGAAGTTATCAATATCCACAAGCCTGATGGCAGTTTTGACCGGTTCTTTTTTGGCGCCGATACCGGAGGCCGCTTGATGCTGATGGGTGGGGATCTGGTGAGGGTCAATAATGACATTCCCGGAGAAGTCGAGAGCGGCGGAAACTCTGAGAATTACTTCGGTGCTAATTTTCCGCGAACGGGCTACGGCCAGATCTCAACTATCACGCCCGCATTTATCTACGCCGATCCGACGTCACAGACCACCGCGAAGGCTCTTGTCACGCCGGGCACTGTGTTCCCGACAGCGGACGGCGTCACTCTCGTCTACGATGACGTGCTGTATTACCAGGTAGGAAATACGCCACTCGGTAGAGCGTGGGTGAAGGCGGACGACTTCACACTCCTTGCTCCTGACAGCTACCTTCCCAGAGTGGACTGCGATGACGAGGGGCTAGAGGAGGGTAAAATCGAAACATGCGATTAGGGTATCACGGATTGGATCTCTCCAGTCTAAGCTCCGGCATTGACTCTGCTAAGTATAGGCGTATGCGAAAGACGCACATTCGGATGCTATCGTCCCAGGTTCCCGAATCATTTATCGAAAGATTCGAGAATGAGGAGACCGCTCTTAGTGAGTTATTAGACGCCATTTACGGGACGATGGACCACGATGTATGATTCCGCCCGTCGTGAACAGCTCTGGAAGGACTATTACCGTGCGATGCACCGCGGTGACAAGAAAGGAGCTCAACAGATTTTGAACGTACTTCACAACCCGCCAAGTGGAGCACAGAGGCCGAACGCAGGAAGTTCCGGCGGTTGTTCCCGTTGTAAACGTAGCTTTTGAGGTAACATGGAAAGTAGAAATGATCGGATCGTAGAACAGAAGAGTAAGTTAGCCGAGAAGGTGCTGAAGGTGGCTGAACAGGCCCTCGGTGACATCGAAGCGACTATGGGAGAGGCCCCTATTAGGGACCTCATAAGTATATTTAATAGTTCGATTAAGGTTCATCGAGATCTGATGAGTGATATCGTAGCGATTCAGGAGAATGAGTCGAAGCAGGAGAAAGATCTCGCGCGGGAATACACAGGCAAGGTCGATGAACTTCTGAAGAAGCTTGGGCAAGGAAAGTTTGAATGAGACCAGTCATCGTTCACGCGTCGCAGCTTGAGGAACTATCAAGTTGGCGTATTTACAGGCGGGGACTTAAGGAACTGGAGTTACTCGAGGCTCCCCGCAGTGTGTTGCAGGAGTATAAGTTCCGGGCGGCTCGCACCTGTTTTCTGGCGTTCGCGGACATCATGCTCGACGGAAAGTTGCAGGTGGCGGACTTTCACGAGATCATTGGTTCCGCATTTGAGGATGTTGCCGAACTTCGATATCAGAGACTGATCGTTAGTTGCGCGCCACGATCCGGAAAGTCGATGCTGTCGCAATTATTCGTGGCGTGGTTGCTCGGTCATGACCAACAGACACAGCATATCGTAGCCTCATACGGACAACAACTTTCGAATAAATTTCACCGGGGGATCTGCGGTTACCTCCGTCACAAGCACTTCAACCGAGTCTTCCCTGAGTGGACCGGGTTCCAGGCCGACTCGAAGTACGACATGCGCGGCGGAGGTTTCATTCTCGCTACGTCTGTTGGCGGGGTGCTGACAGGATTCACCGCCGGCACGCCGTACGAGGACTCTCCGGGTGTTGGCGCGATGGTTATTGACGACCCGCTTAAAGGGTCTGACTCGAGAGCAGCCTTTGAGGAACTTGATGATTGGTGGGGTGAGCAGGCAAGTACACGTCGTACAAACCGCTGGGCGCAACTTGTCATCGGAACCCGATTTGGGGAGAAGGATCTTCACGGGCTGTTGATGGATGGGGACGGACTCTACGATGAGAAAGAGAATCCTCGGGGGTGGCGGTGGGTGAATATCGAAGCGTTATGTGAGAACGAATCAAATGATGCTCTCGGACGTAAGAATGGTGAGTCCCATTGGCCCGGAAACTCAACATTCACTGTTGATATGCTTCTGTCACAGAAACGGATCATGGGGTCCGATAAGTTCGCAGCGCTATATCAAGGCAAGCCAAACGCACAGGAAGGGTCGATCATCAAGGCGGGCTGGATTAGCGTCAAAGCGCCGGAGGATTGCCCTGAGTTTGACATCACATATCTGTCATTGGACACCGCGTTTTCCGAGAAGGAGACCGCCGATGAGAGCGTGATCGCGGTGATGGGCTTCTCAAAGAAGCACAAGGACGACATCTATGTCCGTGAAATCATCAGCGGGCGCTGGTCATTCCCCGATCTTCTCGCGATGTTACAACAGTCACAGAAGTACTACGGTGCGAAGTTCCTTACCATCGAACAGGCGGCGAGTGGTCAATCACTGATTCAGATGTTGGAACGCGAAAGCAAGATTCACATCCACCCTTTCAAACCGATTCGGTCGAAGACCGTTCGTTTACAGACTGTGGCGCCGTTGTTCGAAGCGGGTCGAGTACACTTCATCGAAGGGGCGTGGACTGACAGCACGATCAAGGAGATCACGGCATTCCCGTTCGTTCCGCATGATGACAGGACCGACGCCATTGTCTGGGGTTGTACATATTACGCATTTCACATGGACGGATCGTCTGGTAATGCGGCGGATTACATGCGAGCTGGTGCCGGACGATCCACCGATCGACAGGCGCTCATAAAGGAATTCACCGAGACAAAGTTCAATGGTCGGCAATTACTGACCGCGGGAGAGCGATCCTGGTTCTTTGGTGATGGGATGGGAACGACCTCAGAAGGTAGGCGCGGACGCAGCGATATCCGACATGATGTTGGGATGGACGGGTAAAAACTGAACAGTCCCCGCGATGCTCATAATGGCGAGCACCAATAAAGGAGGTGGTACTAATGACTTGAGACGCTTTGAATTAGCCTCATTCCCCATAAGTTCCGCCATAGATTTCATGTCAATCACTGCCAAAGAGTCTCGTAAGCAACGTCGCGCCGCGACATCGAACGAAGAGACCCACCGCGTGTCGTCCGGAATGGATCTTCTTCCCTTCTCTGCTGCCTCATGGCGGCAGGATGAGATGTGGAGGACTATTGATACAAACACGATCACGATCGCTCATGGCGCCGCTGGGACTGGAAAGACCCTACTCGCCCTGTGGAAAGGACTGACAGGCGTTAAGGACGGAAAGTACGAGCGGGTGTATTACGTTCGTAGCGATGTCGGAGTTGAATTTCAACGAGGTCGCGGGGCGCTTCCCGGCGATTTTAACGACAAGGTTCGGCCGTTGATCGGTCCCGTACTTGACAATCTTCCTGTGATGACCAGATCACGAGGCGCCGCTGAGTACCTGATCAATAAGGAGATCATCTGCCCGATCCTACTTGAGGATATTCGCGGACGATCCCTCAATGAAGCCTTTGTGATTTTAGACGAGGCCCAGAACCTTCTTCCATCACACTGTAAGACCGTGATGACTCGACTTGGTTCGGGGTCAAAAATGGCCGTGATCGGCGACACACGACAGACCGACTTAGAGGTGTTTAGACGGGACAATGGTCTGCTCGACGCCGTCCACCGTCTTCGGGACTTACGCGAGGTGGGTATCGTCCAGTTCGAGAAAGAAGACATCGTACGAAACTCGGTGATCGCCCACATCCTTGACCGCTATGATGATTGACGTCGAAAGATACACTCCTTCGTTTGACGAGGGGTCTCGAGAAGTTCTCGTGGCCCTTTTCGATTTCGCCGCTTGCGAACGTCCCGATGGTTCCCGTTATGGGATAGCTAGCGGCAAACAATGTCGGAAGGGCCGTGAGGTCGACATCGAGAACGCCTCGTGGGAGTATCTAACCAAGGGGAATTACGGCTCGGTGGAGATCGACCGGAAGCAAGGATTGATTCGTAAGACCAACATCGAAGGCCGCGACTTTGGCGAGCATGAGGCGAAACTCCAGAAGTTGATGGGTGATGCCGGGTTCAGTCCGAAACTTCATCGAGCGTCGAAGGATGAGATAGTCATGGATCTCGCACCCGGCAAGACGATCTGGAAAGATTATCGCCCAGGTGAAGGTGAGAAGGGCGTCAGGTTCAACGAGAAGCAGGCGAATAACGCGGCGAAAGCCGTCCTCTTCCTACACCGCAAGGGATTCTCCCACGGGGACATGCACAGCCTGCAGTGGATGGTTGAGGGCGATAAGCCAATGTTGCTCGATTTTGGGTTAGCGAAGCGAGCAGCGGATGATCCGCGTAAGGCGATGCAGGATTGGACAAAAGGCGCCGCGTTTCTTAACCTCAACGCGATCGGTGGAAGCGCAGGCGAGAAGATCCGGGATTTCGTCCAGAGATATAAAGAGGCGGGACCGGCAACAACCCCGATCAAACAACGCGTTCCGAGAGAGACGAAGGTTGCACGGGAGTATCTAGCGTGGATAGATTCGCTCTAGTCGGGTAAAACTATCTGTGGCACAAGCCAGTTAAAGAAAATGCGCAAGGACCGCTTTACGGACGAGGCTCTGGCGAATGCCAGGGCTCTCGCCAATGTTAAATCACAGGATGCTGAGTCGTTCGCGGAAGCGTACGATTTCGCTCGTTGTCAACGCTCGGACGGTAGTTTCTACCCGATTCCCGACGGTAAGAAGTGCCGTAAGGGCACTGAGGCATCACCGACTACCGCTAGCGCGAAAGCCACAGGTGTACGCTCTAAGGCTAAGATAGACCGCGAGATCTTAGACGTCATCGCGCGATCGAAAGGAGCTAAGGGTCTTGAGGCTAATCGACTGCGGCAGCAACTCGCCGCTCTTAAGGCTGAACGGCGTGAACCCGGGAAAACAAAAGTAGCGAATAGCGCCCCGAAAAAGCCAGCAATTAAAACGGACTTTCGCAAAGATATAGAAGCGGGAGCTAAGATTCGCCGTGAGCGCGACGCGGCGATAGAGAAGCTTCAGGGTCGTCAGATGCGACTTCGTAAAGCGTACGCGAAAGCGAATCAAGATGCTGCTGCTGCGATCAGGGCAAAGGATCCGGCGAAAGCAGAGAAAGCTAAAGCTCGGGTCGAGAAGTTAGGGGAGGCGCTCGACTCCGCGAATGATATGATGAGGAAATATACAGGCAATCGGGGCAACACCGGTGGTCGTACTCCGAGTAAGGTGGAGACTGAGGCTAAGACCCCGAAGCGTCGCCCCGAAGAGGATGTTCGGCGACCAGGCGGTAAGATGATCGGCACATCTCCGCGTAATATGGCGCTTGACAATCTTAGGGACATCAAACAGGAAGCCGCCGACTATAAGAAAAAATTCTCAAGTCGATCTGGCGAGGAAGGAATCAAAAAGGCTCTTAAAGCCTACGAGGATCGTATCGCTGCGGCGGAGAAGTTCGTCAAGGAGAAATACGGAGATAGTTGATGATCGGACACTTCACCGAAGACGCTCTCGAATGGGCTGAAAATCCCGAGTGGGCTGAACGCTATGAGGGGATCAACTTCGTGCCTCCGGAGTCAGTGGCTAATGCCGCGGCTCGGGGCCTTAGATTGCGTCAGAAGACCGGACGTGGAGGACTCACGACCAGACAAGCATCGAAGGAAGGGATAGGATCGGGAGTGGCTCGTGCCGCTTCGCTAAAGAACCGCCAGAAGTTATCGCCTTCGACTATCAGTCGGATGGTGAGTTTCTTCGCGAGACACTCCGCCTTTAAGAAAAATCATACGACAAACCCTCCTTCTAATTCTCTGATCTCATGGAATCTATGGGGCGGAGATCCAGGAAACGCCTGGGCCGAGAAAGTAAAAGCGCAGATGGACCGAGCCGATGAGAAATGAAGCGTAATTACTCCGACTTCTCTGAATCTGCGAAAGAGATCTTCGACTTCGCTCGTTGTCAGCGTCCTGACGGAAGCCACTATCCGATCGCTGATGGTTTGCAATGTCGAAAGGGAAGAAGCGCTAAGGCTGCCTCGGCACCAAAGCTAGTGGGACGAAAGAAGGCTACTCGTCCAACTGACACAGCCACTCGAATGGCGAAAGGCTTTGATCGCAATAAAAAAGCCGGAGTAATTAAGGCAGCAAATCCGAAAGAGGAGCGTGTTGCGAAACTCAAGTCAAAGCCTGAAGCGAAGGCGATAGTCAAAGCTAAGGGTCCTTCGGCTGAGAAAAAAGATCCTGAGAAACCAAAACTTAAAAAGGTTGAGTTAGACATTACTGAGAATTATCGTAAGAGAGAGGCTGCTACCCGACTAATTGAAAAGTTGCCTGACGGAATGAAAGTTCGAATAGACGGCGAGCAATACACAACCAATGGTGGTATGTTGAAGCAAGGATATTCTACTGAGGAGGCTAGTGGTTTGCTCAGATACGCTAGTAAGGTGTCACTTGAGATGCCTGCCAAGCCTGGGACAAGACAAGTAAGTGAGAAAATAAAGCAAGATCTTCCGAAAAAAGAGAGTGAAAAGGCTATAAAGCCAAAAGCGTCTGAGCCTAGAGCTTCGACTGAAATTAAATCCCAAGACCCCGCAATCAAAATCGGGTCCACTACAACGAAGTCAACTCAAAGTTCTCCCGAGATAAAACTGGATCCGAAAACAGTTGAAAGGAATATGGCCGTGGCTGAGAAGAGGGCTTTAGCCGATATTCCAAAGATCAAACAAGAAATAGCAAGTGCGAAAAAGCGAGAAGACGAGACGGCTACTTATGAGGCGGAGGAAAGACTCGGACGGGCTCAAGGGATTCTGCGAAAGATTAAAATCGACAGAGAAGCGATTAAGTCGGGTGAATTTGATGCGCCCGTTCGACAATTTACACAGTCTCAGCGTGACAGGATTGACGCTCGGATCAAGTATCTTTTAGAAAATCAACCCCAAGGCTTATACGGCAAATATCTGCCCGAACAGTATTATAGTCTTATTGCGCTAAAAAATTCGTCGAATCCTTCTCTCGAAGCTAGGCTTATGGGAGAGGAAAAGCGATTAAAAGCAAAATATGACAAGTCAGACGCCGGCGCTAGCCGCCAAAAATTAGCGGACCAACTTGACAGTCTACGGATGAGAAGGGACATGGTCTCACAGTCAAAAGAGGATCGCCTGAAGAGTTATATCTTGTCTGATGGTATGGTTGAGATGCTGAAGTCCGACGGCAATTCGAAACAAAACGCCGCCCACAAGAACTCTAATGCTTTATTCTCAGAGAATGGAGAGCTAGGAAGTAGTGCTATGGCCAAATCCTTAGTCAAAAAGTACGGCGGAGATCGCGTAGAAGTTCAGCGTGGCATCGACGCTGTTATGGACTTCACTCAAAATAGCTACGCGACTATTCGGCGCGGTGTCAAGGATGGTGATCCTACACAAATTCAACGAGCGGATAGAATCAATCGCATGGCAGAAAATCTTAATCACCCCGCAGTGGCGAAATATCGCGGAATGGCCGTAAACAGCGATACTTTCAACGAATTCATTAGATCCGCTGATAGTAAGTCTTTATTTAGTGATAAAGCCCCATCATCGTGGTCTACTAGCGCACAAATCGCGGCGGATTACACAGGCAAAGGGGGTGCTTCAGTGATATTTGAAACCAACAACAAAAGAGGGGCGTCTGTGGAAGGTTGGGGTCAACTTGGAGAGAAAGAGATTCTAACCCCCGGAGGTACAAATTATCGCCATCTCGGCTATAGAACCGAGGTTCATGAGGGCAAACCAATTTACGTATTCACAGTAGAGGAACTCGACTAATGCGAAATCCAATTATTCGTACTTCGGACATGAGAAAAAAGATGGGGGATATGACTGATGAGACCTCAGTTTTTTCTCCAGTAAAAGACTCAAAGAAGTCTAGGCCACCGAGTGGTAAAACAAAGGAAAAGTGATGAGGCAATGGTAAGACTTTCTCAACGCGGAGGTTGGAGTTCGCAACTCGACGATCGAGCAAGGGACGTATTAGCGACTCGCTTTTCAGAGCCCGGTGAGGAAGCATTTGACTTCGCGCTCTGTGCTCGTCATCGTGATGGATCTATATATGGTATCGCTGACGGAAAGCAATGTAGGGTCGGAAGACCCGTAACCCGTACGGATGCATTGAAGACCCTTGCCAAGCAGGGTGTGCCCCGAAAGATACTTGGAAAGATCGCGCGCATCAAAGACGATAAGGAATTCGGTAAAGCGACCAGGGCTATAAGTAGTGGAAGAAAGAAACAGGCGGCGACTATCACTCCTACCAAGCCGTCTGCTGCCTCTAGCATCAAACCCGCCGCACCGAAAGCGGGCGCCCCGACCCAAGCCAAACGCAAAGAGGCGGTTACGCCGGACGGAAGAGCCGAGAAGCGGGCGAAAATTGCTCAATTGCGCGCTGAACTTAAAGCGAGACGGGATAAGCAGAATGAGACTAAAAAGCCCGTAGAGCAACAGAAAGCCGAGGCTCGCAAGGCCAATATGGAGGCTGCGGTCAAGGAGCCTAAGAAGCGTATCTCTGTTGTCCCTGACGGTCAAAAGACAAATTCTCAATTGTTGATTGAAAAGTATTTCCCCGGCGTAGATGGCACCCCTAATGTTCCCAATCTAACAAATAGAATAAAAGCTTTGGAGTTAGTTGAAAAGAAACTGGGACCTGAAAAAGCTCAAGAATTTGCGCGTGCTGCCGCCACTTTAGTAAATGCTGGTATGGGGAACCGGCAACTCTCATCGACAATGAGTGCAAAAGAGATTGAAAGGTTCCAGTCTGCAGATATTAAGAAGAAGTTAATGGCAGGATACGAGGACCCCACTCTTCTTATTGGCGGTAAGACAACATATGACAAAGTCACCGGGCGAATGGTCTTCACTCCCAATGACGGAAAAGGGGCGGTGATTAAGTACAATAACGCTAATTTAGACGATGAGTTCGTCAAGTTTTTCTTAGCCATGTCGCCTCCTTCTTTTCAGGCGAAGATCGAAAAAGCTGGTAAAGCTCCCGGAAATGCGTTTGCTGGATATGACAAAGACGGAAAGGTTCTTAATGAAGGAACTGGAAATAATGAAGCTAGGAAAATTGCCATAACACGACAATGGATTCGACAAAATAATCAAAGCGCTTATTCTGGCCTTCCGTTATCATTCGCAAATGCAGACTTAGAGCATATTCGTCCAATGGGTCTGATGAAGAATGCTGCCGAAAATCCTAACAATTTTGTATGGACGTCTAAGGCTGAAAATCAAACCAAAAGAGAGAGTCCGATGGCCTATATGTTTTCTGGGGGCAAGTCGTTTCCAGGTGCGGATAATGTTAAGGATCTCGCAAAATGGAATGCCAAAGCAGAAGCCGCAGAGAGCAAAGCAGCGGCAAATAAGAGCCAAGGGTCTAGTATTAAAGAGGGAGGAGCAAACTTCTTGGCTCCGCTTATGGCGTCCAACGATGCGAGAGCAGCATTTATTGCTACCTATCGCGGCGGCGGCGGGGCGAAGAATAAGCTTGATAAGGTTGTCAAAGCACTTGGTGAGCAACCTTGGGAAGGAAGACCTGACAAGATTCAAAACTTTAGACGGGAGATGACATGGAAGGCGGCTCCTACTGAACACGAGCGTCGAAATGCTAAGAAATTCCTGTTGACCACTCAAGCAACATTCAATACAGGAAATACAAAAGGAAAGATGTCTGTCGCTGAATGGATCAGTTGGAACTTTCCTGAGATGACTGGTCCACAAAAAACAAAAACGATGCAGTTATGGGAAGATGTAATTCAGCAGTGGTCAAATAACCCGGAAAAAACAGCCCCAAGTTGGATCGCAAGTACATTTGCCATGAGAGCCGGAGAACTGTTCTAATGACCAAACTCTCACAACACGGATCCTTCGACGACTCTCTCGAAGCGTCAATTCGCGAACAACTTTTGACCGAGTTTAACGAACAAGCGACTTGGGCGGATAACTGCAACGAGTGGTCGACCGAGGACTTCGGTGAAGTCATGGACGGATTTGACTTCGCGGCGTGTCAACGTCCGGACGGTTCCGTTTACGGCATCGCCAGCGGGGCAAACTGCCGAAAAGGTTCCCCGATCTCCGTCCGTCCAGGAGATAAGCACCGGGACATCATGAGAAAGGGACAACGGGCCGGTCTGAAGGTGCGGTCTATCCTTGAGGAGAACGATAGGCTGAGGGCGGATAAGGGAGTTAAGGTAGTCCGTGGTGAGAAAGCTATCCAGTCGCTTGCGCGTAGACTAAACCAAAGGATGGGACACGGACAGAAGCCAACCGATGTCAAGGGAGTGAAGTCCGTTGATGATGCCGTGAAGAACACATCATCCCAAGCATTACGAGATCTAGTCAAAGCCGGCGATCGTCAAGACGCTCGGGCGGCACAAAGCGCTGCTAATCGTCTTCAGGCGGCACGAAAAGCGAAAGGAGCTGATGCACTCATCAAGCCTCGTCCTCCAGAACAGGAGGGGTTCCTGAAGATGGGGGTCGCCCTCGCAAGAAAGAATGGTGATCCCGCGAAGATCAAGGAGGCGATGGATGACCTCCGTGAGTTTCGTAAACAACAGAGGATGATCAAGGGGGCTGCTCGACCCGCTGCAAAACCGATACAGGCTCCTGGCGCCGATAAGTCGGTGCTGCGGCGTAAGATCCTCGAGGAGGAGAAGCGTATGAGAAGGATGCGCGAGGTGAATGATCGTGCTGGACTCCGAGAGAAGGCTAGAAAAGCAGCGAAAGCCGCAAAACCTGAGGCGGAGAAACCCTCCCAGCAGGTCAATAAGAAGTTCTTACGCGAACGTACAACACAGAAACTTCAGGCGTATCTTGATAATCGCAAACTCTTCCCATATCAGCGTAAGGCAATCGAGGCGGAATTAGCGAAGCGTGCTCAGGCTGGCAGGGGAGTCGAACCCAAGCCGTCTGTCAAACCGAATCTTCGTGCTCAGGTCAAAGCCCGCAAAGCCGCGATCGACGATATCGACAAACAGATCGCCCAGATCGGCGCGGCGCGCCAGTATCCCATCTATCAACAGACTGCGAATAAAGCCTTTCTTGACAGTGTTGAGAAGGGGCTAATTCGCCGGCGTGGTGACATCATCGCGGGTAAAGCGCCTGTAGCCGGTAGTTCTACAGAGGTCCGGGCGCTTATACGTAAGCCAGCAACTGCGGGTCCAAAGCCTTACGGTCTTGACAAGGACCTCGGAGTTATAGTTAACAAGAAGCTATTAGGTCAAGACACCGCGGTTCTTCAACGTATCCTACAGGAGCGCTCCCTCAATCCGCGTCAGAGAGCGAAGATCGCCGAGGAGGTTGTTGGACGTGGCGAGTCGCCCGCATCGGGTAGACGTCCAGGTCCAGGCGCTGCTAAAACTGTCGGTGCCGCAGCGAAAGCCGGTTGGACCGTGACACAAGCCGTGAAGGACTATGATCCGGTCGCGGTATTTAACAATCCAAGCAACACGCTGATCGGAAAAGGCGGCATGGGGCAGGCGTTCCGTACGGATGGTCCTCCTCCGGGTATCATCAAACGCGGGAAGATCGGCGAGCACGAGGTTGAGGTCTGGCAGAAATTGCAAGGAACCGGTCGAGTTCCCGAGATTCATGGCGCCGCGGTGAGTAAAGGTATGAAGGAGATCGGTGCTGGTTACGGGGGGCATGTTCGTGAGGCGAACGGTTATCTGGGGCTCGGAATGGCGAAGGGGCAGACTGTCAGCTCCTTGAACCGCCAAGGCAATCCGGATCGGGATACGCGGCAGAATGTCGTGAATGAGTATATTCGAGCCCGTAAGGACATTCACCTCGCCGGAGTAGCGCATAATGACATGCACGCGCAGAATATATTCTACGACCGGACGACTGGGAAAGCGCAACTAATCGACTTCGGACTCGCTCAACCAACCTATAAGGCCGCGCTGATGGAGGCACTTAACACGAATCGTGGGGACTGGCAGGCCGAAAGGTTCTTGAGAAGTTATAAGCAGTCAGGTGATAGCCCCGAGGCTCTGGCAAGGTTGAGCGCCAATCAGGCTCGGGTCGCGACGAAGATGCAGAGAGAGGGTATCGATATCAATAAGGTCTATGACATGGGCATCCGTAACAAACCCGAGCACATCGACCGGGTTCTCAATAACATGTCCGAAGCCGCGGCGGAAGCCTATCTAAAAGTCTTATACGACGGCGTCTAAACTCGCATAATACCCAAAAGGAACCACGAAGCACCATGGCCACCAAGTACGTTGAATTGATGTCGAAGCGCAAGGAAGCCCTCTTCAAAGGGGACGAGGCGACCGCCGCCGAACTTCTTATCCTTGCAGAGAAACTCGCGGAGAAAGGTAAAGTCTCAGATGATGAGTTCCTTGCCGCAGCGTATCTCTGATGAAAAAGCCTCCCGAGCAGGGCATCGCC